>ERZ1644999.2-NODE-2-length-191587-cov-15.146534_pt1 | contig 191587 bp, 184 predicted proteins | sample MGYA00579299_ERZ1644999 | MGnify/ENA primary metagenome ERZ1644999 (study PRJEB40715, sample SAMN01894147) | human oral metagenome | study: EMG produced TPA metagenomics assembly of PRJNA78025 data set (Human Oral Subgingival Plaque Microbiome).
TGAGCCAGCTTATAATAATACTCCTCGCGAGAATAAATATACGAACGCGTAGTAACGCGATATGCAGCCGCTAGCACCGCCAATATAAATGTTGTCATTATAATCATTACTGCTAGAGAATAGCCCTTATCAAAGCGAATCATTCCTCATTTCCTTTCCGAACAGTTAATGACTGAGATATTTTAGACACTCCCCCCACAGGAGGACTAATTGTTATATCAATTTTAACCTTGTTAGCATTTTCAAACATATGGTCGGAACTGTGAGCAGCATCGTACTGGTTGGCTATTGGCGTATCATCCTTAAAATATTGAACATCAAATGCCGAAACGTTGCGAGCAATTGTTTCGTCGCGATAAAGCGATCGCCCTGGCGTTGCACTGCCAGTAAATTCGGATGACTGCGGAGGTATGGATTGTACTGCGATCTTGCGCCAAAATTCGTTATTTTCATCGCCGGTACCACATATAGCAGAAGCATTAACACCAAGGGCTTTATATCTTTCGCTTTTTATATCATCAAATATAACCCTTCGATACAATGTATTATCCCGCATGAAGTAGACCACCATCTGTCTGTATTTTGGCTGGAGACGTCTTTCTGTACTGCAATTAAACCTTTTTGTTGCAGCATAAACTACCTCGCGAGAGCCTGCCCCGCGCCGCAAATTAGTCGCATATTGTATCAGGAGTAAGGCCCGCCTATTACCACCTCCGCCAAAATATTTCCAAGTTTGCAGAGTAGGCGCAGGAGTACTCACCGCGCCATATCCATACCGATCGATCATATTCATATCACCCCTTCTAGAAGTAGAGGCAATCTCGACTGAAGCCAAAACATCCATTTCGATAGCATCCATCGTCACATGCATGTCACGCGTCATTGAAGCAAGCGCATCTGCTGCTATAGCCTGGCGGTAAGATGCTGATATAATACCGCCAAATATTACAACCACTATAAACATAACGGCCGTCGTCACTATTAGCTCCACGATAGTGAATCCAGATTGATTAGAATGCCGCATATGCAACATGGGTTACCCTCTTACCATTACCATATGTTACTACAGACTCAACACGAATCGGCATACCCAAACTGTTGACAGTGTCGCCGCAACCATACGGCGCCGATGCTACAACTTTTTGCTTGGTGGTTCCGGGCAGCTCGCTAATATGCCCTTCTGAATCAAGCAATACCTGCTGCACAGCGCCTGGCAGCGGATCGGTACACAAAAACCAAGTTGGCGGAGATCCGTTGACATATTTACGCATATTATCGTACGCTAAATAACTAGCCTTTTGATCCTGGCGGTTGATAATCGAGAGTATACTAACCTGGGTATGCATCGTTAATATACCAAGCGATATTATCGAAATAAATAACAGCGTAACTACCACTTCAACAATTGTAAAACCTTCGTCCGTTCTCACCTTGACCATATGCTGTTCACCTGATGAAGCGCATTATCTGATTCGCTATAGTAATATATTCTGAAACCGACGCAAACATCCTTACCCGAAGCACCGTAAACTTTATCACAGTCGGATCTCTCTCTGTCTTGAGCACAATATCTATAGAACATCTTCTGCTCATCCGTCCAACCCCAGCTAGCTGGTATCGGGCCAGCCGCCGGGCAGCCCTTGACTAGCCTATTGCCAGAACGAGAGGGATCTTGCACAACTGTAGTGTCACTAAAATATTTGCCTATATCAGCTAACAGCGCGTTGCCAGTTGGATATTCATGCCCCCTGGAAGTAGTGTTGTATTTATAATAACGTTCAAGATCTAGAGCCATGGCTTCAGCGCGAGCTCTACGGGTTGCATCGCGACCTTTCGCCGTCAAGCCATTGAGCGTAGTCATAGCAATTATCAGCAGCACGCCGATGACGGTAACTGCAATAACCACTTCAACTATAGTAAACCCGCCCTCTTTACGCTTCATGACTTAATTGTAGCGCACAATTTATAAAATGGCTATGCTTTTTCTGAGTTTTTGCCAGGTATCTCTAACGGCTCTTGCTCAATGGTGGTACCAAATTTTTGGTAAACGGTGTCAATAATTTTTTGGCGAGCTTGCGCTAGATCTTCATAGCTCTGTGCCGACTCATTGATAAGGACTAGCGCGTTTTTGTCGTGAACGCGCATACCATGATGAAGCGTACCTTTGAGCCCGCATTGATCAATTAGCCAGCCAGTTGGAATTTTGTATATATCATGCAACATATCATAATGCGGGACATCAGGATACTTCTGCTGCAATTTAGATAATTTATCAGCCGAAACAATAGCGTTCTTGAAGAACGAACCAGTGTTTGGGCGAACTTTCGGGTCGGGCAACTTATCAAAGCGAATCTTCATCACAACTTCGCGTAATGTTTGCGGTGAATAATCGTGAATATCGTGCTCGTCTAAATAACGCTGAATCGCTGCATAAAACGGCGGTTGAGATTGATGCCGCGACAAGTTAAACGTTACTGATGTTATAATATAGCGCCCCGCCCAACGACCGCGAAAAATACTATGCCGATACGCAAAGTCACACTCAGCATTGCTAATAGTTACAAATTGGTTATCGCGCATATCGTAGGCATTGACCGAGACAATCGTCGAAGCAGCCTCTTGTCCATAAGCGCCAATATTCTGAACTGGCGCCGCACCGACCGTACCAGGGATCGCCGATAAGCATTCCACGCCGCTGAGATTCATCTCGACCGTCCGCCGTACGAAGTCATCCCAAACCTCGCCAGCACCAGCTACAATCGTCACCAAATCGTCAGTTTCGTCAACAACTTCAAAACCTGGGATACGATTGAGTATAATAAGTCCGTCGAAGCCCTCGTCGTGCGCTAACGTATTACTGCCGCCGCCGAGAACGTAGATATCCAGATTGTGCTCATGAGCATAGCGTACTGCTTCGGCGATATCGGCGCGAGTTCTAGCCTCGACAACTTGCCGAGCCACGCCGCCGAGCTGCATAGTTGTAAGCTTTTTGAGAGAGATACCCTGCTGTATGTTCATAGTTTGATTATACAATATGTGATATAATTGCGATAGGCGCCCGTAGCTCAGCGGATTAGAGTACTTGGCTTCGAACCAAGGGGTCGCAGGTTCGAATCCTGCCGGGCGTACCAAGTGTGCCCCGTTAGCTCAACTGGATAGAGCGTTGGTTTCCGGTACCAAAGGTTGCAGGTTCGATTCCTGTGCGGGGTACCAAGATAGCAGCAATGATAGCTATCTTATTTTTAATTTGATTGATTTTTTTATCCGCCATTTGACTTTCCATACTGCCTATGTTTAAATCAAGGCAGTATATTCTGAGGAGAGGAATATGGAAAACCAACAAGCGAACCATAGAAAAATAAAAGTTGTTATCGGGATATTGGCCGTTGTACTAGCAGCAGTTTTGTTGTGCTGGCTGTTTACCAGTTTGATTAGCATGAATCAGCATAATCAGACAAATCAAGGACCTAGCCATAGTAATACTTCTCAAGTAGACGACGAAAATAGCAAGCCGCAGCGACCAGATTCGGATTCAGAACCAAGCTCAAACCCGGACGGCAAGAACGAGACTAGTCAGACCAAGACTGACGAGTCCACGAACAGTTTGCCTAGTGATTCTACCAAGACGACTGGAAATGGCGTCTCGGTTGTTGGAAATCACAATGCTTATCATTACCGCCAAATAGCGTCGCCGGGCAGGCCGTCAGTTCACAATGCTGCTAACCATAAACCTGCGAATACTACGTCCACTAAGCCCAGCAATAACAAACCGACTACACCGCCCAATCCGTCCAAGCCGCCTAAGCCAACACCCGAGCCAGCGCAGGCAGCTGTAAAAATCGTCGGCGCCGCAGAAGTCGGTTCGACGCTGATTGCGCAGATAGACGATCCCGACGGGTTGAAAGACGGCGGCATACGATATTATCAATGGTTTGCTGACGGCGCGGCTATTCCTGGCGCCAGCTATTTCTCGTACAAGTTGACACCAGCCGAAGTGGGTAAAAAAATCACTGTCAAAACAACTCATGCTAACAACAAAAACGTAATGAAAGATTTAATTAGCTCAGCTACGGCAGCTGTCGGCAACGCCGCATCAAATAATAACCATGGTAGCGTCACCATCGACGGAATTAACCGAGTCGGACAAGTATTCACTGCTCACATTACCGATGCCGACGGCGTACCGGAAAGTGGCATTACTTACCGATGGTACGAATTTTACGGCAAATTCTTGGGAACTGGCAAAACTCTCGTGCAAACCAAAGACCACCTCGGTATGCAAGTCATCGTCCAAGCCAGTTACACCGACAAAAAAGGACACAAAGAGAGCGTCACCAGCGGATTTAGCGGGTCGGTAGTTGATGATTTGGGCGGCGGTACTGGCGCGGGAATAATCAGTCCTGCTGCGACTGCGCCAAAAATTACTCTTCATGGGCCAGCCAGCGTCAAAGAAGGCGAAACCGCTGTTTACACGGCAACTTTAGACAAAGCAGCCAGTACCGATGTTAGCGCGGATATCAAAATCACGCACAATACTAGCAACCCGAACAATCTTAACGTCCGTTGGGACAGCCAGCGAGTGGTTATTAAAGCCGGAGAAACCAGCGCCAAATTCTACATTGACACCAATGCTAGCACCGACGGCAAAGGTAAAACTTACACCGTTTCTCTTAGCAACGCTGTCGCTGGTATGGTTAATAAAACAAATACTAGTACCTATACTGCGGTCAATGCTCAATCGGTTTTTATGTTATCGTACGTCTATCCGCTCGCTGAAGCTGGCGGTAGCGAGTTTTCTGACTACTGGAAAGCGGTTCATGCAGCAGGCAGCAGCAAGATACCGTATACGCTCATCATGGCAGACGGCAGTCCTGACGCCAAGCTCGACCCAGGCTATGTACGGCTGCTAAAAAAGAACACCGAGCTTGGTTTCAAAACTGTCGCTTACATCCGCACTATTCATCAAACTCGCCCGATTGCCGAAGTTAAAGCCGCCATGGCTAAGTTCATTGAACTTTACGGAGCAGATAAAGTTCACGGTTTTTACTTCGACGAGATATCATCCAGAAATAACGGGGCAACGGCTTACATGGCAGAATTATACAACTACACGAAAAGCACCTACGGCAACAAGTTAGTCGTCGCCAATCCTGGTACGCACATCACCGACGCGATTGCACCATACGCCGATATTTTCATGACTAACGAAGGCACTGCTGACGAATATATTAATAACTATAAGACCGCTTACTCTGCCTTTGAAAACGACCCAGCTAATTCCCATCGTATTTTCCATACGATTTATGCCGCAAAGGCTAGCGATTACCAAAAAATAATCAATTTATCGCGCCAGCGCAATGCCGGCTGGGTATTCATCACCACCGATAGTACGATACCTGACGGCAGGCCGTACAATGATTTGGCAAAGAATTTCCCTAGCCTCGTTGATAGCGTCAACAATTTAGGCCGCCAACCGCTTGATCCAAATAGAGCCACGGAACAACCTTTGCTATCCGGCGCGATAATCAGCGGATCATCTGTTACCACAACTATACTTAGCCAATAATCGTATCGGTATGCTACACTATGTTTATGGTTACCAAGGCAAATAAATCTCCCAAGAAGACTCGCAAGCAGCGTGTCAAACACATTACAAAAACAGACACTCACTTCATGGTGCGCCGAAGCTTACTGGTGTATGCGATATTGGTTTTTGTGCTTTTTTGGCTAACAGCTATGAGCGTATATCTAGTCGACAGAATGGTCGTAGAATACACCAACACTGCCCGCTATAACCAAATTCATAGTATCTATAGCAATTTGAAGCTAGATAAATCGTATAGACTGGCGGTTTATAAAAGTAATATTTCAAATGATAAGTCTATCACTACAGAGTATGGACATAATACTTCCGTAAGTAAAACTCGTATGGATTTAACCAAAAAAATTAAAGAGGCTGGCTTCTCGCTTATCGATACAAAAGATAAAGATACTATCATTCAAAGCGATACATTCAAGGATACTAACGGCCATATTTTATACCTGAGCGTTATACCGCAGGCGCTACATAAAGATTATACATACGGCACCTCCGAGATAGCCAAGCCGTACGCCAAAGTAGACGCCAATAAATTCGACCACGAGCCAACTAGCTACGTCACTATCAAAATAAGCCTTGGCGACTAGTGGGATAATTGCCGGCAAAAATACAAAACGCATGCCTTGCATTAGATAATTGTTTATGTTATAATATAGGTATGGAGACTAAAGGCGGCGAACTAAGTTCTGACGACTGTTCAAGATCGGCTGTACAAGCAATTCGCGATGGATCTTATTTTCTTGCCGCAACGCTAGCGACAATGGCGTACAATATGACGTCAGATCCATCCGAAAAGGCTCGGATGGCGCGCGACGTAGGTAACGCCTATAGTCATTTAGGTAACTACGAAGAAGCTGAAAAGTGGCTTACTGAGGCAGTTTATCAACATGAAACTTTAGCTGAACAAGAACCAAATCGCAGCACGCTGCGCGAGCTGGGAGCTAGCGCAGCCATGCTGGCAACCATGCAATTGTCGCGCATAGCAAGCGATGAATTTGATACTCCAAAAAATAATACCAAGACTGTTGAAACTTTTCGTTACGGACTAGAAAAACTCGAGGATTCGCACAAACATGCCGACGGACTAAATCGTAAAATTGGTCAATATGATATTAATTTTACCGCTCGAGCCAGCTACGCCGAGACGCTTGCCGGCAATAAAAAGCGAGGCTTGGCACTCGGCGTCAGAGCGGTACGGCTAGCATTCTGGTCCGAGTCGCCGCAGCTTGATACCACTAATACATCCCTCAGCAAAAAAGAACGCTACAAAACCAAAGCACGGGCGCTCGTGCGCGGTATTGGCGCGCTAGCCGTTAGTATTATTGCACCAGTCAACCGCCGTGCCGCCAAAACTCTTGTTAGAAAACTTTCTTAAGCTTGATCCTGCTGGTTAGGCACATCGCCTTGCAATGGAACTACTTGCGATTCAGATTCTTCAAAAATTCGCCGTACTTGCTCGGCATCAATGTTCACCGAATCGCCCGGATTGACCGCCCCCGATAGCATGAGTTTAGCGATAGTATTCTCCACCGCTTTCTGAACGACGCGGCGCATCGGCCGAGCGCCTAGCCGCGGGTCGTATCCTTGCTGAACGAGAAGCTGTTTCGCGTCGTCATCAACAGTCACTGACACTTTTTGCGGCAATAGAGTTTTGTTGACGCCAGCCAGAATCAGATCAAGCACTTGCACCAACTCGGCCGGCGTAAACGGACGAAAGAGCACAATTTCGTCGAAGCGATTGAGAAACTCTGGCCGAAACTGGTTCGAACTAATCAATTCGTTGATAAACTGCTGTTCAAACTGCTCAAGCCGATAGCCGCGCTCGATATATTCGCGGATCCTATCAGCGCCAGCGTTACTAGTAGCAATTACGATAGCATCGCGAAAGCTAATCTCACGGTTTTTGGCGTCGCGCAAAATCCCTTCGTCGAGTAATTGCAGCAGCGTAGTTAGCACTTCTGGCGCGGCTTTCTCAATCTCGTCGAGCAACACTACACTGAAAGGCTGTTTCATTACTTGCGCGGTCAAGCTCATCGGGTCATCCGCGCCATCAGCGATTAAACGAGCGACATCATCGGAGCGAACAAACTCGTTCAAATCCAAACGAATTAACTTGCCTTCGCCGCCAAAGTATACGTCGGCCAGTGCTTTTGATAGCTCCGTCTTGCCGACACCAGTCGGCCCCAGAAACAGAAAAGTACCAATCGGCCGATTCTCATTGCGGACGCCAGCGCGAGCGCGGCGCAGAGCATCACTGACGACATTAACAGCGCGAACTTGATTAACCATTCGCTCATGAATTAAATCCTCCATATGCAGCAGCCGCTCGCGGTCTTCGGTCGTATTAGCCACGCTAACTTTAACGTCCATTGTCCGCTCGATTGCTTGCTGTACAGAATTCATAGTCACGATACCAGACTCGCTGAAACTGGCCGCCGATTCCAGCAACTTAAGCGCTCGGCCAGGCATAGCTATATCATGAATGTAACGCTGGCTCAAGCGATAAGCTTCGTTAATCGCTTGTATCATATAAGTAACTTTGCGGTTGAATTCAATAGCAATCAACTGTTCTTGCAGAACCTTTTTAGTCTCTGCTTCATTGGTTTCGGCGACATTAATACGGTTAAGCGAGTTAGCTAGCGACGGGTTGCGGCGGCTAATTTCGAGATAGCGCTGTTCATCCATACTTAAAATTAAGCGTAGTCTGCCAGCATCTAAAATCGGCTGTAAAACATTTGTTAAATCTACCGACCCCACACCTTCTTCGAAAAATAACTGCGCGTCATCGAGGCAAACAATGATGTTTTTAGCGTTATAAGCCTCTCCCAAAACCTGCATGATTAAGTTTTCAAGCTCGCCGCGTCCTGGCGCTGCCGCAATCAACGATGCCGAGTCAAGAATGAAGATTTGGCGGAAGCGAAGATTTTCGGGTACATTCGCATCAGCGTCCAAAATTCGTTCCGCGAAAGCATGAATTACTGATGTTTTGCCAACACCAGCTTGGCCGATAAGAACCGCGTTTTGCCGCCCGCCCGTACCAAAAGCTTCCACTAGCTGATCAATCACCTGAACATGCGATGGTATGTCAATCGACAAGGTATTACGGCTAGCGCCAATTTGCTCGCTGATATTTTGCCCGAATCGTTCAAGGTGCGGAATCCAGCCAAACGACCAATCACGCGCCAAGCCGCCAGTCCGCCGCCGCTGGCCAAAACGCCGAACGATCTCCATCAAATGTTCTTGCCACAAAATGCCAGCGTCCAAATCCTCATCTCCTAAATGAGTTTGCGCTATTATCGATTGATAATTCGGAAAGCTCCTCACTAGCGCTGTAGCTAATACGGCACCGCTGATACGGTCTAGCTGATTGGCTTGGCGAATGTCGTCAGCTACACTCCACAGTTCGTCAACGGAAATCGTCGAACTCTCAGCGATAGTGGCTAAAAATGACGGCGTCATACCAAGCCGCACCCCCATGAATTGGCCGCTTGGCACTTCACCAAGTACTTTAGCAATCTCTCGCACATTCGGTTCTCGCGACAACCGGCCCAACACGTCGCCAGCCAACAAATCATCAACCGAACCGCCCCTACCAGCTGGCAGATCGTGAACGTGCCAATTATAAAATTTCACCGCCATATATAATACTGCCGCCAGAGCACCACACAACCAACCTAGCGACAGACGCTCCATAGTTACCAGCATAGTACCCGATACCACTAGTAATAACGCTAACCATGAAAGGCTTTTTGCAATCATCGGCGACAGCAGCCGCCCAAAGCGCGCTTCGCTGGCTCGCTGAGACCCATATCTAAAAGTACCTAAAGATGCCATGGTACCCACCCCGATATTGCCGCAACAACCATTACTGCTGGCATAAACGGTATCAACGGCCAAATCGCTAAACGCAGCAAACCAACCAATAACATCATAAATAACGCTACCAACCCTATAAATAGCGTTATTGTCCTTATAAAGCCGCCAATAATCCGCGATACCAAGCGATCAAAAAACGCCCGCAGCTGCACCCCGATTGGTCCGCGCACTTTCCCGGCAGAAATTTGCCGCCACGGCGCGAATAGTGTCTTCAGTAATAATCCCAGCGAAAACGTATCGTATAATCGCTCGATAGACTCCCAAACATCTATTGCTGCCCGCTTCCATCCAACGCTATACCACCACGAAATCATGCCCACAATAAACATATGCTTTTTATTATAGTTCAAAAAGCGTTTGGACGCTACTATAATGCGCCAAAAACAGGTATAATGAGTTTTATGCGTCAAACTCTCACGACTATGCTTGGGAAGACTGTTAAGAAAGCTGCACAGATTCGCGGCGGTAGCGGCTCAGCCTTACCAGGCTTGGTAATCGAAAAAATCGACTCAGATTTTGTCAGCCGCACATTGCAGCAGCTACCAATGGGTGTAACACTCATCAGCGGTACCAACGGCAAAACCACTACCACCAAAATTGTTGTCGAATTATTAGAAAGCCAAGGCTTGAAAGTATTCACCAACCGTACTGGCAGCAACTTCACGCGCGGCGTGGCAGCAGCGCTATTAGGCGAAGTTGATTTGCACGGACGAATTAACGCCGATATTGCCGTGCTTGAGCTCGACGAAGCCTATGCTGTTCACTTTGTAAAAGCAATCAAGCCAAGCTACTGTTTGCTGCTCAACGTTATGCGCGACCAGCTCGACCGCTTCGGCGAAATTGACAATACCGCCAAACTCCTCCACAATGTTGCAATAAACACAACAAAGTGCGTAGTCCTTAACCGCGACGACCCGCGATTAAGTAGTCCTGATTTTGTAAACGACATCAAATCACCGCTGCGAAGTTTTGGCGTTAACCCAAAATATTCGCAGACTTTCCCTTCTGATGATTCTCTACGTAGTAGCGAGCAAAATGCGGCTAAATTGTACGCTGACGACACCAGTCTTGAAGAATTTAAAGACCAGCACGCCGTTATTGCCTTCAATGGTAGTAGTCGCTCGGTAGATCTGAACCTGCGCGGCATCTACAATCTACAAAATGCCACTGGTGCTGTTGCTTTAGTGCGCGCAATTCTCGGTAATAATCTAAATGTTGATTCTATGCTCGAAGCGCTATCAGGTATTAAGCCAGCTTTTGGCCGCGGCGAGCAATTAATAATTGACGGACAACCCTGCGAGCTAGTATTGGTCAAAAACCCGGCTGGCTTCCGTTTGGCCCTAGCTTCGTTCGATCCAGCAAACTATGCCACTATGATAGCTATTAACGATGCTTACGCTGATGGCCGCGATATGAGCTGGCTCTGGGATGTCGATTTCGATAGCTTACAAGAACAAGGTGTTACTGCTGTATCTGGTGTCCGCGCCTATGACATGGCTCTACGACTAGAATACGACGAAGTATCTATCGATTTTGTCGATACCGACCTGACGGTTGCATTGCGCCAACTTATCACTAAACACACTCGCCAACCAAAGCGCATTTATTGTAGCTACACCGCAATGTTAGCACTACGACGACTACTAGCCCGCTATACCGACGTGGAGGAAATCCGATGAAAAGACAACCGCAATCTATCACTATCTTGCAACTTTATCCGCGCGATATGAACATTTACGGCGACTGGGGCAATGTTCTGACTCTCAAGCGGCGGCTAGAATGGCGTGGTTTTGCTACCAAACTAATCGAATATAACGTTGGCGACGCTTTTCCAGACGATGTTGATTTAATCGTCGGTGGTGGTGGACAGGACTCTGGACAATTACGAATTAGCGACGACCTGCAAAAGATTGCCCCGCAACTCAAACGATTAGCTGACGACGATTTACCAATGTTAGTTATCTGCGGTTTATACCAACTATTCGGCCGCTCGTTTACTACCAAAGACGGCGACATAATTCCTGGTATCAGTATTCTTGACCTAGAGACAATTGGTGGTGACGAGCGCATTGTTGGTAATATTATCGTCAAAAGTCCAGAATTCGGTGAAATTATCGGTTATGAGAATCACTCCGGGCTAACTACGCTTGGCCAAAATACCACAGCACTCGGCGACGTCATCAAAGGCATAGGCAACAATAATATTGATGGCCGCGAGGGCGCCCGTTATCGTAACGTTATCGGTACCTATTTGCACGGTCCGCTCTTGCCAAAGAATCCGCACATCGCCGATTGGATGATTTCGCAAGCTATAATCCGTAAATACGGCGCCGTCGTTTTAGACCCGCTTGAAGACAAGTACACTGAACAGGCTCGTAATATCGCTAAAAAACGCCCGCGCTAGCCGCTACTTTTAACGCTATCCTCAGATTGGACCTGCTATACTGGTAGAAGTGACCAAAATGAGCGCTGTAAAAAAACCAAAAATTAATCGTATTGTCAGCCTAGATTTAATGAGAGGCTGGTTTTTGGTAATAATCATACTTGATCATTTGAGTTATTTTCCAAACGGCCTCGTGTTCATAAGCGGCGACAGCAGATTATACGTCACTGCCGCCGAAGGATTCTTTATTATTTCTGGATTAGTATTAGGTATTGTCCGCGGCGCTAAATTAACAGAGCGCTCGTTTAGATACGCTGCTAAATTGATCTGGCGGCGAAGCTTCATGCTATATCTGACCAGTATCATCATTACAATATTATCGATTACGATCGGCTGGCATTTTGTTGGTAACGACGGCGTCAAGTCGCCTTTGCCTCCGCTAGATAGCAATATCTTTAGTTTATTTTGGAGAATAGTTACCTTGCAAGAATTCTACGGCTGGGCCGATTACTTGCGTCTGTATGCGATATTTTTGGCGCTAACACCAGCTGCGCTTTGGCTACTGCGCCGCGGCAAATGGTACATCGTTCTAACCGTCAGTACTCTAGTTTGGCTGCTAACGCCAAAGCCGGTTAACGAATTCACTCAGCCATTTACTTGGCAATTTATTTTTTTCATCGCCTTCACGCTAGGATTTTACTCGCCGCAAATTAAATCATGGTGGAATAGTTTGTCCGCCAAAACGCGGCGCCGTACCAAAACTGTCATCTTTACCATGTTTATTATCACTTTCATCGCCAATGTTTTTGCCGAGTTTTTCGCGCCAGCCTTAAATGATAATCTTTCGACAGCTATTAATAATTTTCACCCTATCCTAGCGGCCAGCTTCGATAAGTTAGCTCTAACGCCAGCGCGCGTAGCTATGTCGCTGCTCTGGTTTATTGGGTTTTTTATGATTTTCCAGCGTTTTGAAAAACAAATTAAACGCTACCTCGGCTGGCTACTTATTCCGTTTGGGACTAATTCGCTTTACGTTTATTCAATTCATGCCTTCGTAGTCATGGGAGCGCATCTGATAGTCAATCCGCAATATGGCGCGCCGGCTAGTTATTTTAATTCTTTTGACCGTCTAGCCGAGGTTCCTCAAAACCTCGCGCTATCGATTTTGGTAATTGCAATTATTTACCTAGCAGTGCGAACCAAATTTTTGATGAAGATTATTCCGCGTTAAACTTAGTGATTTTTAGCGGTGATAAATCGATCGTTTCGACCTCGCGATAGTTGCCTAGCAGATCAGCTTTCATGTCGCTATAGTAGACGTTATAGATATTCTTTGCGTGAGTAAATACTTTTTTCGTGTCGGCAACTTGGCGGCTATTGCCATCTAGCGGAGCATAACCGCCGCCAAGATGTTGGTCGCTACTAGCAAAATATATCTGGCAATTCGGTAGATAATAATCTAGCTCAATCGCCACATACGGATCGGCCGCTAACACCACATCGTTTTCGCTACATTTAACTATAGAAGCAACAGAGTTGACGTTTGGCTTTTGCATACGCTGAAAGTTATAATTGCCAACCTGGCTGAGGTTAGTTGCCCCGACCGCCAGAATTACCAGCAGAACTAACGGTGAAGCTATTCGCCAAACTTCACGATTCTCATGTTCGGTCGACAGCGCGAGACTAGCTCCCACGAGCATAACTAAGCCAATCGCAACGTGCGCCAAATAACGCTCGACGTACATCGGTTTATACAGAGAAATCACCATCAATAGCATTATCGGCACGCTGATATAACTAACTAATAGCCACAAAATATCATTTTTTTTCTTAACATGAAAAGTAATAACAATTGAGCGGACAGATACAAAAATTATCGCTAGCACCAATATTGAGGTAATCACACCCAGTTGCCAAAGCGGCTGGTATATTGTATTAAACGAAACAATACCAATTAACTGCTCGAGATTCATTGGCTGTCCAATTGGCGCGAGCGCACCATTGCCAACCTGTTTCAAAAAAGACGATAGCCACGGGAGAAACAGCAACAAACTAAACGCATAAGCCCCTATCCAGCGGCACTCTTTCCATGAAGACTTACGCAACCGACCAGCATCCATCGCGACTAGCCAGGCTAGATGAGCTAGCCACAAAAGCGCCAAATAGTATAGCGTGTACATACCGAGCGCCACTAGCACTCCATAAATAAGCCAGTCAGTCCACCGCTTGCTAGAGTGCGCCCGTACCAACATTGCCGTCGCCGCTACGCCGATTAACGACGCCATAGCGTACATGCGAACTTCGAAACCGTAGCGCATTAATAATGGCGCCAGGAGCAACATCGTTAATACATAAATGGCTGCTCGCGTATTAAGATGCTTTTTAATAAAACAACCAGCTACCGCGATTGAGGCTCCATAAAAGATCGCGCTTAGCGAGCGCAATGCCAGTTCGCTCCAGCCAAAAACATTCGCCCAAATTTTCAGAATGAGATAATACAGCGGCGGATGAGTATCAAGTGCCGACAGCCGAATAATCTCGCTGGCAGACCGCTTGGCTACCATTATCGAATATGCTTCATCAAACCAAACACTCTGCCGCAAGCCAATCCATAAACTAAGAGCTGCCGCTACTACTGGCACAGCAATTATCAGCCACCTATAAACCTTGTCATAGTCATTACTATGCTTCCAAAATAATATTTTCATGCTTTGATTATATTACGACTAGGAAAAACTCGCAAAATAATATATAATAGCTTTGCACATCTATCGGGGTGTGGCGCAGTTGATAGCGCGCGCGGTTTGGGACCGTGAGGTCGAAGGTTTGAGTCCTTTCACCCCGACCATTTGAATCATGAACCTGCCAACAAGCGGCAGGTTTTGTTATTATTCTGTTTTGCCCTCCCATACTCCTCATGCTATCATAACTATATGAAAAGCAAACAACACTCGCGCCGCCGCATAGTCGTTAATATTTTTGGCACATTAGGGTATTTGTCAGTATTTTTGCAGTGGACGTGGACGGCAATTATATTACTATATCCGTTATTCCAATCAGAAGCTGTACAAAAGATTTTTCTACCAGAACGCCAAGCGCCTCGCCCCGTCGTGAGCCACTCTGGGTGCTATAGCGACGCCGCCCCTTTCATTGCCATCATCTCTATTGCCATTACAGCTGCAATTATTGTTATGTCAATAATCACGCTGATAGGATTACCAAAGAAAATCGGCAAGACTGGCGCTAAAATCACGCATTCGGCAGCCAACGTGATAGCCGCCAATACCCACCCGCCAAAACAACAACCAGCAAAAAAATGGAAATTAAACTTGTCGTACAAACTGATAATTTGCATTAAATTAATATTGACGGTTCTGCCAGTCATTCTATTACTCTTTGCGCCGACAATTCCTAAACTACCGCACCAAGTTATGACTATCGTCGGCAATTTCTGCTTAGTGGTATCAGCTGTTTATTGGCTTATCCAATATGCCTTAGCTAAAATCCTACGCGTGCCGCATAAAGAAATTTGGTAATTTAAGCCTTCGGCGGAATGATGTCTATGGTACGAGTTTGCTTATCCAGCGGCAATTGATGCTCGGTATCAAATTCATACATAAGCAGTGTACCGAACGGCATTTCCACTTTGCCAATCTCTTCATCAGGAATCTGGTCAAGATACTTCATCAGCGCGCGAATAGTATTACCGTGCGAAACAAGCAGGATATTTTCGCCTCTTTGCAGCCGCGGCAAGATTTCGCTTTGAAAATATGGAATTGCCCGCGCATAAACATCTTTGAGTGTCTCGCCACCTGGTACTGGATAATCCCAACCGCGGCGAATTCCCTGAAATGCCTCACTGCCAATCTCGTCTTTGACTTCCCATTTGTTTTTGCCAGTTAAGTCGCCGTAATCGCGCTCGTTAAGCGGCTTGGCGATAATCCGTTCGAGATCCGCCTGGTCGCCCTTGCCGCGCAGAATTCCATCACAGGTTTGCTGCGTACGTTTGAGCTCGCTAGTATAAGCGACATCAAAGTGAATATCGCGAATAATTTCACCAAGCTGCTCGGCTTCGCGCATGCCTTTTTCTGTCAAATTGACATCTGTCCAGCCAGTCCACTTACCTAATAAATTCCACTCGCTCTCTGCGTGGCGGCTAATAACTAAAATTCCCTGTTTTTGCACTTCCATAAATTCATTATACCGCGAAAAACGAGTTGCCTGAAATATTTTATCCGTGAGGTTTCAAACAGTCTAGTCTTCTGCATTAAATGCTATAATATAACTATGAACGATTTCACAATTCAATCAATCAAAGCAAGACAAATCCTCGACAGCCGCGGCAACCCAACCGTTGAAGCAGACGTTATTTTAAGTAACGGCACGCTTGGCCGTGCTGCCGTACCGAGCGGCGCTAGCACTGGCTCGGCTGAAGCGCTTGAATTACGCGATGGCGGCATTGACTGGTCGGGCAAAGCGGTTTACCAGGCAGTACGCAATGTTAACGAAGTCATTGCACCAGCGCTAGCCGGACACGATGCCAGCGACCAAGCTGCTCTCGACCAGATAATGCTCGATTTAGACGGCACCGATAATAAATCCAAACTCGGCGCTAACGCCATTCTCAGCGTCAGCCTAGCCGCCGCTAAAGCTGCCGCCAGCGCTAAGAATCAGCCGCTGTGGCGCTACGTCGCAGAGATAACCGACAGCACACCTGTCCTGCCATTACCAATGATGAACGTGCTCAATGGCGGCGCTCACGCAGCTTTCGCTACCGATATTCAGGAATTTATGATCATTTGTAAAGGTGCGCAGACTTTTGCAGACACACTCAAAATGGGCACCGAGATCTTTCATGCGCTAGCCAAAGTACTAAAAAATTATGATTATCCAACTACTGTCGGCGATGAAGGCGGCTACGCACCGCGCGTCCGCAACGGCAACCGCGAAGCGCTGGCCTTATTGTCCGAAGCCATTCAAAACGCCGGCTACGAACTCGGCCGCGACGTTGTCTTTGCAATGGATGCTGCGTCAAGCGAATTCTATCAAGAAGGACGCTACGAGCTCAAATGCGAAGGCAAGTCGCTATCAAGCAGTGAAATGGTTGATTGGCTAGAAGCCTTGACAAATGAATTTCCAATTGCCTCAATCGAGGACGGTCTAGCCGAAAATGATTGGGATGGCTGGAAGCTGCTGCGCGAACGGCTCGGCGACCGCATCCAGCTAGTCGGCGACGATTTGCTTGTCACGAACACCTCGCTGATTGAACGGGCTATCGCTGAACAAACTGCCAACGCGCTGCTAGTTAAACCAAATCAAATTGGCTCGCTGACCGAGACTATTCAAGCTGTTAAAATGGCGCAAAATGCTGGCTGGCGCACCGTCATGAGCCATCGCTCTGGCGAAACCGAAGACACGACAATCAGCCACTTGGCCGTTGGCCTGGGTTGCGGCCAGATTAAAACTGGATCGCTATCGCGAACCGATCGCGTCGCTAAATATAACGAGTTATTACGTATCGCCGAAGCTGACCAATCATTGACGCTAGCGCAGCCATTTAGCGAATAAATAAAACTGTAGGTTTTACTTCTAACAAAGCGAAAAACGCCTTTTCTTTGTCAAGAGGTGTTTTTCATATCAAACTAATTATGTTATACTACTAACGAATAATCGTTTTAGGAGGTTAGTTGCTCTCGATCAAACAAAAAAAGCACCGCCGTCCATATGCTATTTTTGCAGTGGCGATATGCCTGATTAGCACTGGCGTGTATTTTATGATGCTGACCTTATCGCCGTCGGTAGCGCCTCTGATTTTTACCAAGCCGATTGATGCTAAATCGCTGCCAAAAGCCAAAATCGGCGAGAACCGTATTGTTATACCGCGCATCGGCGTCAATATTCACTACGACAAAGGCCGCACCGCACTCGATCGCGGTGCTGAATGGCGACAGCCAAACCATGGCAACCCCAAAGATGGCGGTAATTTCATTATTGCTGCCCACCGCTTCAGTATCCAGCCAACACCGCAGGATACTGTTGAGAAATCGCCTTTTTATAACATTGATAAGATGAAACTAGGCGATAACATTGTAGTCGATTACGAAGGTGCTCGCTATGCGTACGAAATCACTAAAATATTTGATGTCAAACCAGACCAGACTGAAATCGAAGCTCCGTCCCAAGAAGCAAAGCTGACTCTATACAGTTGTGAGCTTGGCGGCTCTGATGCTGGCCGCATCGTCATCACAGGCAAACTGCTCGGTCAAGTCGAACAATAAAATACTCTACCAGTTGTCATACAGTAGAGTATTTTGATTATAAATTGCAGGCAGATAAAAAGGTATTTATTTGGCGAACTCAACCGCGCGCGTTTCACGAATAACATTTACCTTGATAGTTCCAGGATACTGCATAGTTGACTCAATCTTAGTCGCAATATCACGGGCCAGCTTGATAGCGCTAAGGTCGTCGATTTTCTCTGGCGTGACAATCACGCGAATCTCGCGGCCGGCGCTTATGGCGTACGCTTTCTCGATCCCTTGGAAGCTGGTCGCAACATTTTCGAGATCACGCATGCGCTCAGCGAAATTCTCAGCAGAGATATTACGCGCACCCGGCCGAGCGGCGCTGATCGCATCGCAAATACGAACGACGATAGCCTCTGGCGTAGTCGCTTCAATGTCGTCGTGATGAGCCTCAATCGCATGACAGATACCCTCGCTCAGGCCAGCTTTGCGAGCCAGCTCGGCACCGATATGGTGATGCTTGCCTTCAATTTTGTGGGTAACTGCCTTGCCCATATCGTGCAGCAGCGTCGCTATTTTGGAGGTGCGGACATCAGCGCCAATCTCGCTAGCAATCATACCGGCCATATGCGCCATTTCGGTCGAATGCTTAAGAACATTTTGACCATAGCTAGTTCGAAATTTCAGCTCGCCAAGTAGCTTTAACAAATCGCGCGGGATACCGGTAACGCCAACTTCGCGCGCCGCATCTTCGCCAGCACGCTGGGTTTCCTTGTCGATTTGCTTTTCGGCCTTAGCAAAAACCTCTTCAATCCGACCCGGGTGAATTCGCCCATCTTTCATCAGCATTTCCAGCCCGAGACGCGCCACTTGGCGACGTATCGGATCAAAGCTCGACAGTACCACCATACCCGGCGTATCGTCGACTAAGAAATCCACGCCAGTAACGCGCTGCATTGCTTGGATATTACGGCCTTCTTTGCCGATAATCCGACCCTTCATGTCGTCGTCTGGCAGTTTAACCGCAGTGACCGTGCGCTCAGCAGTCACCTCGCTAGCCATGCGTTCCATCGTTTCGACGAGGATAGTTTGCGCCCGCTCCTCGGCGTCAGCTTCAACGTCTTGCTGCATTTTGGCAACCAGATTTAGTAGATCACCCTTGATGTCGCGTTCAGTCATCTTCATCAACTTATCAGCGGCATCTTTCTTCTTGAGGCCAGCAATTTTCTCAAGCTTTTCCTGCTGACGCGTACGAATGTCACGGATCTCATTCTTCAATTCTTCAACTTCGTCTTCTTGCTTGCGTAATTTTTCACTGCGTTTATCAAGCTGGTCAAGCTTTTTGTCAAGCGACTCCTCGCGGTCCGCCAGACGATTCTCGGTTTTTTGAAGCTCTTTGCGGCGCTCTTTCTCGATTCGCAGCGCTTCATCTTTAGCTTTAAGTACGATATCGCTAGCTTTGCGCTCAGCTTGCGCTATGACCTGTTCAGCCGTATTTTTGCTCTTGGTCTCTTGTTGGCGATCATATACCACTTTACCGCCCACGCCAGCAATAATACCAACAATCGCGGCAATAATTCCCTCAACCATATTTTTCCTTTCTTTCGCGGTAATTAGTCAACACGTCAAGTCAAAAAACCGCAAAATTATCAAAATTTAAACTTATCAATGTCACATTCGTAGACATTACCATTGTACCGCGTTTATAACAAAATAAGCAACTATTTACGCGGTTTGGTGATGCGAGCCTCAGCGCCATACTCTGGCAAAACGATACCGTCGTTATCGTTTTTAGCTAAGCGTTCTAAGCAAATTTCACGCCAGTTATCACCCGTCGCGCCAACAATCGGAACATGCCGCTCATGAGCAATCGTGTTCAACACCGCGACGCCAATCCTCAACCCCGTGAAACTACCCGGTCCGCGGAACACGCCAATACCGGTAATATCAGCAAAGCTCGCACCATTTTCAACCAGCCGGTCACGCAAGTATGCCAGCATATCGCGTGCCAGGCTACGCCCGGCAGCCCACTCGTAGTCAACCCGCTTTTCACCATCAATCAATGCCAGCTGCACTATCATCTCGGCGCTGTTCCATAATAAAATCACTGTAACTCCTCCAGAATTCGACGCGATTTATCACCGCTGCTTTTTAGAATTAATTTGCGGCTATTGTCGGTTTGCGTTTGAATAATAATTTGCAAAACATCGGCCGGCAACACGTCGTTTACTACATCACTCCACTCAATGACCGTGATCGTTTGCGGATCGCACATCGCTTCACTCAGTTCCATTTTCATAATGCCAGCATCTTGCAAACGATAAAAATCATAGTGTGCCAAACGTAGTCCATTCGGCGCCTCGTAATTACGACTAATTGTAAATGTAGGGCTCTGTATCTCATCTTCTATCTGTAAACCGCGCGCTAGGCCTTTCGTTAGCGTCGTTTTGCCAGCGCCAATATCACCAATTAATTCTAGCGTCTCGCCACCAAGCAACAAGCCGCCGATTTTCGTACCGAAATTCACCAGATCATCTACCGTTCGTAGAGTTACCTCGAGATTCATAAAGACTATTATACCAACAAAATTACACAAAAGTACAACGCGCTAGAGCGTAGAGATCGTCTTCTCTAATTTTATGGTATAATATATTAAATATTCCTTTGGTAATCAATAAGAATATACTTACGATAATCACATGCAACAACGAAATCCAACTAAATACTATCCTAGCGGTAAATACGACCTACAATGGTGGCGCCAAACTGGTATATTCTACACTGGCGAGAAAAATGAAATTGCTGGTGTCTCTGCAAATAGCTGGGAAGAATATATCAACTTGATGCACGAAATTTCACGCGATTATACCGGACGCGTCATCAGCCCGGAGCTGATGACGGCCTCCGATATATCGCTGGACGATTTAGCTCTATCAGCCGCCAGAAAAGCTATCCGCCAACGCGTCAACGATATTGTAGAAAGATCAGAATCCATTCCGTATGCTGAAATAATTCTAGGTACACCAGAGTTTTCATCGCTAGGAAACTACAATGCATTATTGCTTATAAATAACGGGCTCGCTCACGTTATCGCGCGCAAACGGTTTATCACGCCTACCGAATCTACACACTTCACACCAGGACGTCTACCGCAGAGTTTCACTCATAGTGTAATTTGTGCTGATCTATTTAGCTATATGGACAAAAACACTGCACACGAGATTCAAGCAAGTTGCTGCTGGGCTACACCGTTAGTGCCACAAGCTAAATACAATACACTGCCCGATGAAGAGCGCTACCGCAACGCTATGATTTATGTGCTTAACGGAATATTCAATAACACTGAAACTCGAAGCGTAACGATTGTTGATCGGACACCCGATAGCACCAATATTGCACCGCTAAATTGTCGCGCTACTCGTCGTTTCTAGATGTTAGAATAAGAATGTGGCAATAACTAGTATTTATACGCATAATTATCAATCACCTCTTGGTGAAATCGTTATCGCCAGCGATGACACAGCAATTACCGGCCTATGGCTTGTCGGGCAAAGACACTTCGACATAGAGCTAGAAGGATGTATAGCTGACAAAGATTTACCAATTTTCGACGAGGTTTCGCATTGGCTAGATATATATTTCACAGGCAATAACCCTGGAGAAATCCCGGCTGTGCATATGAATGGTACACTGTTCCAATTGGAAGTTTGGCAAATTCTCCAAACCATACCATACGGCAAATTAATTACCTACCGGGAAATCGCTGAACTCATAGCCAAAAAACGCGGCATCGCCAAAATGTCGGCACGCGCCGTTGGCAATGCTATCGGCCGTAACCCTATCTCGATTCTCGTGCCGTGCCACCGCGTCGTCGGCAGCGACGGCAAAATGACTGGTTATGCCGGCGGAATTGAGAGAAAAGTTAAATTACTGAAACTAGAAAATGCGCTTTAACATAAAAAGAAGAACGCCAAATCAGCGCTCTTCTTTTAGGCTATGACTGATTATTTTTCGTCGACCACTTCGCCCTCAACTGGCTCGTCTTTGTCCGATTTTTTGTCGTCTTTAGACTCGTCGGCTTTTTTATCATCGGCAGCTTGCTGGTACATTTTGGCACCGATTGGCATGATGGCGTCCTGCAGTGCTTTGGCTGCCGCCTCTAGTTCGTCCTTGTCATCAGCGTCTTTATGCTTTTCCGCTTCCTTAACCGCTTCGTCAATCGCCTTTTTGTCGTCGTCAGAAATCTTATCTTTGAACTCATCCGGCATTTTCTTTGCCTGGTAGATAGCGTTTTCCAGCTGGTTTTTGGCGTCAACCGTTTCGCGCTTTTTCTTGTCTTCGTCGGCATGCATTTCGGCTTCTTTTTGCGCCTTTTCAATGTCTTCCTTGCTCATGTTACCTGAGTTTTGGATGGTAATTGATTGTTCCTTGCCAGTGCCTTTGTCTTTGGCAGTAACATTAAGGATACCATTCGCATCAATGTTGAACGTCACTTCAATCTGCGGCACGCCGCGCGGTGCTGGCGCGATGCCGTCAAGCACAAAGCGCCCCAAGCTCTTGTTGTCATTGGCAAATTCGCGCTCGCCCTGCAAGACGTGAATCTCCACCTGCGGCTGATTGTCGGCTGCCGTCGAGAACACTTCGCTCTTGCTGGTTGGCACAGTGGTGTTACGCTCAATCAGTTTGGTCGACACACCACCCATCGTCTCGATACCAAGAGACAAAGGCGTTACGTCCAGCAGTAACACATCCTTGACATCGCCAGCCAACACGCCACCCTGAATGGCGGCACCAACGGCCACCACTTCGTCTGGGTTAACACCCTGCATTGGGTCTTTGCCGAACAATTTCTTCACCCGCTCAACCACTGCTGGCATGCGGGTCATACCGCCAACCATGACGATTTCATTGACGTCAGATTTTGATAATTTAGCGTCTTTGAGCGCTTTTTCAACTGGGCCGTCCAGGCGATCTAACAAATCCTTCACCAAATCTTCCAACTTGGCCCGCGTTAGGCTCAGCTCAAAGTGCTTTGGCCCGTCAGCGTCAGCGGTAATGAACGGAATATTGACTTCATATTCAGTAACCGTTGACAGCTCCTTCTTAGCCTTTTCAGCTTCATCCTTCAGGCGCTGCATGGCCGCGTTGTCTTTGCGCAAATCGATACCCTCTTTCGACTTGAAGTCGTCAAGGAAGTAGTTAACTATGATGTTGTCAAAGTCCTCGCCGCCCAGGTGGGTATCACCATTGGTGGCTTTCACCTCAAACACACCGTCGCCGAGTTCCAAAATAGAAACGTCGAAGGTGCCACCGCCAAGGTCAAACACCACGATGGTCTCGTCATTTTTGCCTTTTTCCAGGCCGTACGCCAGAGCAGCCGCCGTTGGCTCATTGATGATGCGCTTAACTTCCAGGCCGGCAATTTTACCAGCGTCTTTGGTGGCTTGGCGCTGCGAATCGTCGAAGTAGGCCGGCACGGTGATAACCGCTTCGGTGACTTTTTCGCCCAGGAAAGCTTCGGCATCAGCTTTGATTTTGCTGAGGATCATAGCTGAAACTTCTTCTGGCGTGTATTCCTTGTCGCCCATCTTTACCGCCACGCCGGTACCCTTTTTGACAATCTGGTACGGCATGATATCCAAGTCTTTTTGAACTTCCTTGTCGTTAAACTTACGGCCAATTAAACGCTTCACCCCGTAAATGGTGTTCTTTGGATTGGTCACGCGCTGGCGCTGCGCCACTTGCCCAACCAAGCGCTCGCCTTTTTTGTTAATTGCCACCACTGACGGCGTGGTACGATTACCCTCAGCGTTAGCGATGACCTCTGGCTTGCCCGCCAACATATACGCAAAGGCGCTGTTGGTTGTACCGAGGTCAATTCCGATAATTTTACCCATATGATTCCCCTTTCTTGTTTTGATCACATCTGGTTTTTCTTATATTCATTTTAGCACTCTTTTATGTCGAGTGCCAACTATTTCAGTATAAATAATTAGCACTCTGGTGTCAAGAGTGCTAATTTAGATTTTTGCATTACTGTCTATTTTGTAGTAGTTGACTGGACTGGCGGCACTGCCGACGTCTTTCTGGCTAGTGTAATATATTGCACAACCGAAATAATATAAACTGCCGAACCAACCAAAATCAAACCGTAAGCAATCGTGTAAGTGCCGCCGGTGTTGCTGGCCAGTATAAACGTTGCATACGTGACAACAGCGCCAACCAGCGGAGCTAATGACGAAAAGGCAACCGATTTACGCGCCGCCAAAAGACTAGGGCTCAACTGCTTACCTCTGCCAATAGCAAACCAAACAAACGATCCAACCGCCATAGCTGCTGCAGCAATTGTCACCAGTAAGAAAAAATATTCCGCATACGAATTAGACTCGTTAGCAGCTTTATTCATCTCTTCTATAGCTGCGGAATATTTTTTGACAGAGTTACGAATTTGTTCCAAATATTGGTTTACAGTATTATAATCCCTTCCGCGCAAAACAACGGTAACCTTGTCTAACAGCACTTTTATCTCTCCAGCATATTTTTTAACTTCCGCTGACTTTTTGATATATTGGACACCTAGTTTAGAAGAAAACTTATGACTAGCAACGTTATTGAATGCTGACGAAGCAGCGGCAGCCCGAGCAAGAACCTTACCATTGGCTACAGATTCCTCGTCGTTTATCGCTCTTATAAAATCTGTATAAGACTTGTTCGAAGTAGCAATTATATCGATGTCCGCTTGGTTTGCATAACTGACTGCGCTAGCAAATGAGCCTCCAGCCGATACTACAACAAACATAGCTAAAATTATCTTGAAAATTTTAAGCATGATTAGAATTATATACGCAAATTCGAGTTTTACCAACCGCCGCTGGCACCGCCGCCAGAAAACCCGCCGCCGCCAAAGCTGCCGCCAGACGAGCTGCCTGAACTGTTAGAACTGCCGCCCGAACCGATACCGCCAATCCACCACCAGCGGTTCGATCGGCGCTTGCCAGATCGGCCGCCCCTCCTTGTAGCTATTATTACAACAATAAATATGAGGACTATGATGAATATTAAGGAGATTATCGATTCCATATCCTCGCTATCGGCTGATTGGTCTTTGCCTTCCGCAGCGTCGATGATTCGTTTCACGCCAGCTTCAACACCGCCAGCATAATCACCGCTGCGAAACTTTGGTGCTATTGTATTACGGATAATTTGGCTAGCTCGCGCATCGGTCAACGAACCTTCCATGCCATTGCCGACCTCGATTCGCATTTTACGGTCATTCTTGGCAATAAGCAGTAATACGCCATTACTCTTTTTCTTGTCGCCGACACCCCATTGGCGAGCTACTTTGAGACTATATTCCTCTAGACTATCATCACTGCCAAGCGTCGGAATCATCAACACGCCGATTTGGAATGACTTTTTCTGGCGCTCAGCATTAATCAGCTGCGCAATGCGGTCAATATCTTCATTTGCCAAACTTTCCGTCTGGTCAATTATAGGACGTTCAAGCGGCGGCGCAGCTGGCACTTCTAGTTTAGCGAAAGCTGTATTATTAAACAGGCAGCCAAATAACACTGCCAATGACAACAATCCAACTAAATTAATAACAGAGCTTCGCCAACGCATATCTAGTTTTCTTGTTTGGTTGAATTTGCTGCGTTGAAATCAACCGACGGAGCTTTATTAGCACCAACATCCGACTCAAAATACGGTCGCTCCTTGAAACCGAACATACCCGCTAACAAATTTGTCGGGAAAGATTTAACCTTCGTGTTATATGATCTAGCAGCGTCATTAAAGTCATTGCGCGCCACAGTTATACGATTTTCTGTACCTTCTAACTGCGACTGCAAATCTCTGAAGTTTTCCGTTGCTTTGAGCTGCGGATAGTTTTCAGCTACCGCCAACAGCCGACTGAGCGACGAGCTAACCTCGCTTTGGGCCTGCTGGAATTTGGCTATGTCATCTGGATTATTGGCATCGACTTTGATTTGCGTAGCTTTAGCGCGCGCCTCGACTACCTTTGTTAATGTCTCTTGCTCGAAATTGGCCGCACCCTTGACGGTATTGACCAGATTTGGAATCAAATCGCTGCGCCGTTGATATTGCGATTCAACCTTGCTCCATGCCGTATTAACCGACTCGCGGCTCGACACCATGCCGTTATAAGACCCGGCAATCATCATCACTAGAAGTAATAGCACTCCTCCGATAATTGCTGGAATTTTCCAATTTTTCATCACGACCTCCTATGCGTTAATGATTAATTGTAGTTTAGCACAATTACAAGCCTATTGCCGCGTCACCTTAGTCATAGCGTCGCGAACCACCGCGCCATTCAAGATATAGCCAGCACGCAATTCCTCAGCTATGACTTCCTTGTCACCCTCGGCCGTTTCGTCAAACTGAACCGCTTGGTGAAGTTCGGGATTGAACGGCGTGCCAGGTTTGGCATCGATTTTTTCTAATCCCAAATCCTTCAGCTGCTTGTCGAGTTGCTTCGATAAACCAGCCACGCCTTTTGCCCAGGCGTTATCCGCTAGCTCTGCTGGCACATTGGCAATCGCCCGCTCAATCGTGTCAATCACCGGCAGCAATTTCATGATTGCCTTAGTCTGCCCTAAATCCTGGGCCGCCTGCTTTTCCGCCTCCACGCGCTTGCGATAATTCTCGAAATCCGCCCGCGTCCGCTGCAAATCTAGTGTTAACTCGCCCAGCTGCTGCTGCAAATCCTCGGTTCTTTCATCAAGTTTTTTGTGCTGCTTTGTCATTTTTTCCTCCTTATAATATCCCCTCCAGCATGGCGCCCGTCCGGCGTACCAGTTCCATCGTCCGGCGATAGTTTTGCCGCGTCGGACCGATGACGCCAATATAGCTGCTGTCGCTAAACGTCGAGCGGAATTTGCTGATAATCAGCGTAGCGCCGCTTGCTTTACCAATCGGGTTTTCGCTGCCGATAAATACATTCAGCGGCTGGTTGGGCGCGGCTTCGGCCAGCCATGGCTCGATATTATCAATTAGCCTAGCAATCGCCTGCACATGATCGCCGCCAGCGAACTCCGGCTGAGAAAAAAGCTGCGTCATACCATTCATGTATAGCTGCGCGCCAAACGATGCGAAACCAAAGTTGCCCGTCAGTTCTACCAAGCTATCGACGGCGCTGCGAATCGCCCGATCCGACTTATCAACATGCGAATTAACGTGCGCCTCGATCGCTCTCGCACTGCGATCGATACCACTGGGCAGTTCAGTCATCTGCGCGTCAGTAATGCCGTTAACGTAGAATCGGTAACCCTTATCAGTCGGGATGCGGCCGGCGCTAGTATGCGGCGCTTCGATAAAGCCCATCTCTTCCAGCTTAGCCATTTCGCTGCGAATCGTCGCGCTACTCACGCCAAACAATTTCGCCAGCGTCACACTGCCTACTGGCGCAGCAATTTCAGCATACTGCTCAATGATAGCGGCGAGAATAGCCTGTTGACGTTCGGTCATGAGCTAATTATAGCGCACTTTTGGCACTCATGCAAGGCGAGTGCTAACTACTCGCTTTCAATTGCTCTAGCAAATCTCGCGCCGCCAGTCTAGCTTCATCGTCTTTACGGTTATAGACATCTGGCTTTAGAGCGATTGCCCGCACAATCCGCGCCGTCTCATCAATATCATCATTAATGACGAAATGATAATACGGCACTTCAAGCGCATGAGTAATTTCACGAATTGCACTATTGTAGCGTTTCGGCCATTCGCGATCAAATTCCTCTTGCGAAGTGTAACGTACACTGAGACGACGACGCCATTCTTGATAATTTGGCGGTAACAAAAATATCGCTACCACACCTGGCGACAGCTTTTTATATTCATCGACACCTTGCACATCAATATCAGTAACCGCAATTTTACCAGCATCATGAATATCCTGAATCTGCTTGACACCAGTACCATAAACTGTACCGTGCACAAATTTCGCCTCGACAAAAGCATGACTTTCCAACAATCTAGCGGCAGTCGCTTCATCAATATAGTTATAATCAATGCCTTCACGCTCCCATACACCTTTATTTTGACGCGGCTGGCGAGTCGTATACGACACAATATCAGCAAACTCCGGCGACTGCATTAACCGCTGCTTGGTCGTGTCCTTGCCTGCACCCGATATACCAACGAGCAACACAATTTTGGTTTGAATAATGAGCTGGCGAACCGCTTCGCTTGGTTGATATTCTTTGATAAGCTTTTCGATCTTTGACATAATATCTGCTTATAATAACTCATCCAGCACCGATTGCCAATCAGGAAACTGCGAGCTGCCAAAGTGAATGTGCCGGCCGGCAAACTCAGCAGCGCCTTTAGCTGTCCGGTCATCAATCAAAATATCGCCGCGACTTAGCTGCTTGACCGACGAAAAGACGACTTTGCGAAAGAAAATATTTTCCTGACCATCGCCGCCAAAATACTTTTTCACCCATGCTAACTTATCACCCAGTGCCGTCGGATTTTCCCATGGCGATGACGATAGGATGTATAAATCATACTTTTCTTTCAAAGCATCTACCGCCTCAAGGGCGCCCGGCATCGGATCCATTAGCGCGAAAATGCCCGGAATATTGTCGTACTCACCCGCAAACTTCTCAAGCATCTCGGGCGGAATCTTCGTCAAAGCTGATTCAAAATCAACCAGCACACCGTCCATATCGATATAAATAATCGGTTTGCTATTTTCGTTCATCTTTACCCCTACCAGTAAAGAATGAAAAATCACGATACACAGTACTTCCATCACCAGGTGTACTGCCCTTATTTCGATGAATAAATCCCTGCTTACGGGCAGCTTTTAGGTCACCGAGCGTAGGGAATGTTGTCACTTCATTCCATTCGTTTGGCAAGCGACGTTTCGTGACAGCAAAGTCGCTGTCAACACCTCTAATAACTACAGCTCTAATTATTTTTATACCCATACGCCTCGCCAATGTTGTTCGATGCATACCGTCAATAAGCAGTAATCCTTCATGATTATATTCCTCAATAATAGGCGGGAGCATGACTCCGCCCTCCCCATTTTCTTCATCAATAATATCAATTCCACCAGTTCTCATGCACAGTGTATCTTCACCATACGGCAAAACAAGCTCTCTTAAACCCTCTTGCTTGCGTACACCAGCGTCAATAACATACCGCTGCGTCGGCTGAAAAGTATCAATACGAACATCTTCAATTGAGATATCGCTACCAGCATAAGGTCGTGCGTCCTTATCAGCTAACGTCGGCGCCCGATACAGGTTATCAATTAGCCACCCTTGAGACTTAAATCTCTCTACTCGCACTAATCTCTCCTTAGCATTATTGTAAACGCCTCGCTCGGAATGTCAACTTTGCCAAAGCGCTTCATGCGTTTCTTGCCGCGGGCTTGCTTGGCGAGGAGTTTTTTCTTGCGCGAGACGTCGCCACCATAGAGATAGCCGGTGACGTCTTTGCGGTAGGCGCCGATGTTTTCGCGAGCGATGAATTTGCCGCCAATCGCCGCCTGCAGTGCCACCTCAAAGCTCTGGCGCGGCACCACGTCTTTCAGTTTTTTGACGATTTCGCGACCCAAGCCTGGCGCCTCCGAGCGGTGGCACATCATGCTCAGCGCATTGACCATTTCGCCCGCTACATAAAAATCAACGCGCACCAAATCTTCCGGCTGATACCCCGCTAGCTCATAATTAAACGAACCGTAGCCGCTGGTCACCGACTTCAATTGATCATAAAAATCCGTCAACAGATTTGCCAGTGGTGCCGTAAAGGAAATCAGCGCCCGCTCATCGATGTAGCTGAGGTTTTTCTGCCGGCCGCGCTTGGCGACAATCAGCTGAATCACCGCACCGATATAGTCCTGCGGCACCACAATTTCACCATCAATCCACGGCTCGCGAACCTCCGTGATTTGTGCTGGGTCAGGCAATTCGCTGGCTGATTTGATGTCCAACTCCTCGCCGTTGGTCAGGCTGACTTGATAATCCGTGCTCGGATTAGTGACGATGAGGTCCAGATTATACTCACGCTCCAGCCGCTCGCGAATGATATCCATATGAAGCAGCCCAAGGAAACCGATCCGCACGCCATAGCCCAGTACCGGCGAATTCTCCGGCTCAAATTGCAGCGCCGAATCGCTCAAACTCAGTTTCTCAATAGCCTCTTTCAAATCATTATAATCCTCGTTGGACACCGGAAAGAAGCCCGCGTAGACGAAAGGCTTAACTTCTTTGTAGCCAGGGAGGGGCTGGACAACTTGGTTCATTACCCTATTATTATATCCTACATTTCACTATTAGATAGTTATAAAAGACATGATAGATTGCTTCGCAAGTTTTAATTTCAGCCCAGAAACTCGTAAATATATAAAAGGAAACCTCATAATTCCTGAACGAGACTATCTAGCCCCTGGCCAAGTTTGACACTATTAGGCTTAGATGGGTCGAAGACTTTTGCACGCTCAAAATCGATCGGCCGCATTGATATAATGCGGTATTGCCCATTATCACCCCTGTTATATTCAATGATAAAATCTTTCAAACGCCACGGTTTATCAATTCCAGTATCGCGCCGTACGGTCTCGGCAATTTCTTTCATGCGCGAAAAAGCGTCGGTCATTAATTCTCGCTGATTTGTCTCCGACACAGCATTTTTTGCAAAGAAATCTTTTACCGTCGCTCTCGCCATTTATCTTTTCCATCACAATAAAGCCTTGCTGTCCGCTCGTAAAGACCCGGGCGATTGGTTTTGGCGCGTCAATACCAAGTTTGCGTAGCATTAAAAGCGCCTCAAATTCATCGACTGGACCTTGCCGCTTTGCCTCCACGACATTCTTCACAATCGCACTGGCGCCGCCCTCAGCAAGCGATAGCTCAAAAACCGCCTCGCCAGGATACGGATCGCTTGGGTCCGCTATCTTGAGCGATGTCGCCGACTGCAATAATTCGGCGCCAATATCACCACTTGAGAACATCTCAGCCAACTGTTCTCTCACTGCCTTGTCACAGCTACTATCAATCCTCATTTCTCGTTGGTTTTCCAGGCATATCGCTTCGTAACCCGAATTGACCGGCTCCATGTTTTTTAGCTCGAGGGTATAGTAACGCCGGCTCAGAGCTAGCTGTACCATACGAAAAGCTAGCCGTTCATCAGAATCAGTCGGTCGGCTATATGGTTCCAGCCTGCCATCTTCAGTGAGATACAAACCCTCTGCCAACTCTTCGTCCTTGACGTTGTGTTCTATACTATTTAATATCTTATTTCTTTGCGGCTTGTCACCTTTTAGTCCCAGCACCGTTCTTTGTTGGTTACTTGCACTGAGCAGCCTAATCCGGCTATCGAAATTTAATTCTGACACTCCCAGTACTCTCATGATATCTTCAGCAATCGTTCCTACAAACCCAGTGTCGAAGTAATGAGCAGTATCTGGATGTTGAATACGACAACTCAGGTATTTATATTTCGTTTCGCTTTCAAGGTTATCGCGAAACTTTTGTGGATAGACGAGGTAGGTAGGGAATTCCATGAGTGGCCCGCCCGCCTCGCCGCTACTCATACCGAGCCTACGGCGGCGCGCATAGAGTTGAGCCCGGCGTGCCACGTACGCATAGACACCATCACGACCGAGGAATACTTCTTGAAATTCTCTCTCACCTATTCGCTTAGCATCCCACTCGGTAAACAATTTATCGTAATAGCTAGTATCAACTTCAAGTACCTGATTGAATGCTCTAGCTGCTCTTTCTAGAGCTCCATATAGACCGTCCTCACCCATCACAGCTATATAATCTGCTGCCAATCTACGGTAGACTGGCCAGGCATCACCTGCCTTATCTCCCCGCCCGCCGAATAGCTCCTGGGCATATTGATCTCCATACCTCGATGCTACAACTGCCTGTAGTCTAGTGTAGGACTGGTGAACTGTTTCGCTAAGCCTCTCGTCGTCTTCAGTTTTGGGAAGTCGCAAACGCCGAGCGGCCTGAACTGCTCGTTTATGAAACTTCGTCCCCGGTCGAGATGACGTCACATGATCCATATCACCCGCCTCATCTGCGTACGGGTTATAATTCTTTACACCGCGCAATTCTGGCCTGAGTTCGGCAATATACGCACGTAGCTTAGACGCCTCTTCCGCACCAATAAGTCCTTCTAAGTCAAGCTGAACAACTTTTTGCGCAGTCGAGTAATGATTTGCACATGCCCGCAGAACAATACTCTGCGCGGCCGCGTCCATACCGTAGTCTGATAAGTGCTCAAGGACAGCGTCTGCTAAATCATTACTTAGTTTTATCTTATCTATACAGCCAAGAACTATCTCTGAGGTAGATTCACCAAAGACATACGCATATTGCAGTACCTGCAATTCGTAGCCAGCATTGATAAGCTCGCGAGCGACTCTGGCGTCGAGGCTGAGGAAACTCTCGAGGTTGTCGGCAACCGCCCAACCATCACCAGCATTGATAAGCTTATGAGCTACACTAGCATAAAGTCCAGTGAAGTTATTAAGGCCAGCGGCGACTGTTCCACTTTCGCCAGCGTCAATGAGCGTGCAGGCAATCTCGTTGTGGTCAAGATTGATGAAGATATTGAGATTGTCGACGACTATCCAACCATAACCCTCATTGATAAGTTTGTGAGCATCATGGATCGTCAATTGACAAGTAGAATCTCTTCTTCCCAGAATCTCAAGCAGCTCAGTGACGGTGTGCGTATTTTCTGCCAACTGCTCGACCCCTTCACTATCTTGTACAGCATGACTAGCAAGAGAGCTCCCAACGCGAGAAAGAGCTTGTTCATGATTATCTACGTTATTTACTGGTTCCTCCACCGAACTTTCGGAGTCTAGTGGGCCGTCGACTGTATGTTCAGGATTATTTACCATTATAATTACTTATGTTTCTTTCTACTTAATAATTACAATTTTATTAGATCCTAACTATTTGAGTATTATATCAGCTCAGCATTTTCGTATAAACGCACGGTAAATCGCTCCTTGTACGCCTATTTATTCTAAGCAAATTATTCCTTGCGCATACTGCGGTCTAATCTATAACTTCTCAAAAATCTTATGAGCTTGATTCTTGCCAATAGTCTGAATCAATTCAGCGTAACCCATCCACCGGCCGCGTTTAGTTTTGTCGCGGCGATGGTCATTCTCGTCGGTAACGTCGCCCGTAACTATCGCATCGACATTGCGCCAGGCAGTCCAAAGCGTGTCATCGCTTATAAAACTATAGTCCAGATGAACGCGATTTTCGTTGATTAATTTGTAATCTGACGATGAAAATCCGCGTGCATACAACTCGCGGAGAATAACGTCTGCTAGCTCGGCAAAACTGTCAACCGTAACGTATAAAAAGTCATCATATTCCTCGCCGAGCTCGTACGATCGATCATTCATAAAAACACAATACAAATCATCGTCGACAATTTTTTATCCAGCCACACGCGGCGGTCGCGTGCTATCGGAATCACCCGGCAGCTAATTTTCTCTGTAAAATTTTTGAAGTTATTCATTCTGTATCCAATTTCCGCCTCATGCGCTTTGCGTATCTATATACGATGCGCTATTTAATATTTCTTCAAATACTTTACTATTTTGTTTCCAATATTCATTGTAAGAGAATACCGATATGTAACGAAGACATCCGTCTTCGCGGCCAACAGCTAAGCGTGTTACCATTTTAGTATTTTCAGGTCGAGAACCGCAACTTGATGTAATTCTGACAATACCAACTAAACCATTTTGTTCCAAAGTATCGTCCTTGATATCGACAGTCGCTTGACAATTTTCCAATCCCTTAATAGTAAAGAATCTTTTCGCGTCTTCGCGCAACTCTTTGCTATCATAAGCCATTTTGCGCACTAATTCATAAGCTTCATCAGGCGCAGCCGGTAACACCAACCGCTTCGAATCCTGAGTCACGCCAACACCGCTAATTGACTTATTATCCTTGCCCAGTTTATCGCCGTAACCTTCAGTTTTACCGTTTTTTACATCAATCCTTTGCCACTGCTTTGGTATTAGAAAACGGGTTTTCTGAGTCCTTGCTTCAACCAAATTTTTACTTTTCAGATAGACTGGCACTTCATGCAGCAAATAATCATACGAAGTATAAGCGCTTACACTGAAACACACTAAAGCTAAGATTAATTTGAGTATTTTTGTTTTCATTTGTACATTTTAATAATAGCACACGCTCCTACAGTTCTACATCCGGCAAGTCCTTCAATTTCTTGCCATCAAAACAAAAGTAGGCTGCACCCTGGTACGCGCCGCTATCATTAACTTGATTCCTGTCTTCAAATATTTTTCGCACCAGCGGCGACAAAAACCACCTCTGCCCGCCATATTCAACTTCGCGTTCACCAACAACTTTAGCGACAATCGTCTGGTCTTTGCTAAAGACAATTTTATCGCCGTTTTTGAGGCCTTTTCGATAAAAACTAAACTTTTGATTACTGTTCTTGGCTTTGGTGATTTTATCAAATTCCGCTTCTTTATTTTTCTGCTCCGGAAAGATCACCTCGCCCTCAAACGACAGCAGCAGTTGTCGCACCAAATCATAATCAAGCGCAAAAAGCTCGCTACTACCGACTCGATGCTTGGCGAATATTTCGTGCAGTAATGTTTCCTTTTCGGAATAGTCAGCCACCTCGATCGCGAACAACCGCTTCAAACCAACCACATTGTAGTAGCCGTTCGCCTCAAGGAAACGCATCCGCTCTGGGTACTGCTTGGTTTGTGTCTTACCGATTTTGATGAGGCCTGACACTGCGGTGGTCATGACGTAGATGATGCCTTTGCTCACTTCTAGCCTCCTATTTGGTCTCTTTCGTGAAGTACTTTTTCAATGTCACCGTATCACCCACCCGCGCTTCACGCGTAGTCTTCAAGTTGGTGACGATGTAACCAATTTCACCGGTGTCAAGCGACGAGTCAGGGATCATACTGGGACTGAGATGGCCAACTTCTAGTGCCAGCCCATTAGCATCAGTCGCCATCATGCGAATCGCTTCACCTTTTTTGATTTGACCGTCAACCACTCGCACGTACAAAATCACCCCGCGGTAATCATCATAATAACTATCAAAAATCAGCGCCCGCGTCGGATCATCTGGCTGACCAGTTGGTGCTGGGATTCGCTCAACAATCGCCTCTAAGACTTGATCGACGTTCTGTCCTGTTTTGGCAGAAATATGAATAATCTCGCTCTCATCGCAGCCCAGCAAATTAATCACCTGTTTCGACACGCGCGGCACATCGGCAGCAGGCAAATCGACCTTGTTGAGTACCGGGATAATCGTTAAATCCTGCTCCATCGCCAAATAGACATTCGCCAGCGTCTGTGCCTGAATGCCTTGGCTGGCGTCAACCACCAACACCGCGCCCTCGCACGCCTGCAAGCTGCGCGATACTTCGTAGCTAAAATCGACATGGCCGGGCGTATCAATAAGGTTGAGATCGTAAGTAACCGACCGCAACGGCCTGTTAGTGCCGACCTCGCTGGCGCTTTTCTCTTCAGGCCGCTCGGCCGCCAACTGATCTAGCTTACGCTCTTGGCCTCGCTTTGCCGGAAAGGCAAAGCCTTCAGAGAAAAGACCAGCAGCAGTCGGCTCGTACTTCATCCGCACCGGCGCCAACTTAATAGTGATCCCTTTCTCACGCTCCAAATCCATCGAATCCAGCAGTTGCGACTTCATCTCGCGCTTCTCCACCGTCCTCGTCATCTCCATCATCCTATCCGCCAGCGTCGATTTGCCGTGATCAATATGAGCGATGATGCAAAAATTGCGGATACGCTCCACTCTAACGCCTCACTCTGCCGAATAGCAGCTGTCGTAATTTCGCAACAATCGGATCCGCCTCTTCAAGCTTGAATACTTTGCTTAAAGCTATATATACCGCAAAACTCACTACCACGATAACGGTAAACTTTGGGAAAACCGCCATAAAATTCATATCGCGCGACTGCAACTGTAGCATCTGTACTACAAAATAAGTCACCACACCCATAATTGCACTAGCAATCATCATAGTAATAATACTGCGTAGTGTCTTGCGATTAAAAATACCTGGTGTACGTACGTGTAATATAGTCAGCAAAATCGCAATCTCTACCACCGAAACAATCGATTGCGCCCAAGCCAAACCAAACACTCCCCAGCCGAACAGCTGCGTGAAAACTATTGCCAATACAATATTCAACGATATCGTCGCTATCGAAATATACAGAGGTGTTCGCGTGTCTTGCTGTGCATAGAATGTTCGCGCCATAATATGATAAAGCGTCCGGAAGAATATCGATATCACCAACGCGCCGAGAACACTAGCAATCGCCGGCTGCCCGCCGTTCTTGATGAATGCCACCACATAACCACGCGCAAAGAAAGTAATCACAGCAATCGGCAAGGCCAACCAGACAATCCAGCGGAAAACCGAGCGCAACTCTTTCTTGAAGAGGTCAACTCTACCCTCAGCTAACCGCTCTGTCATCCGCGGAAAAGCCGCATTGCTAATAGCTACGCCAACTAGATTCACTGGCATCAAGCTCAAACTAGACGCCTGCTGATAAACACGCATAATTCCGTCGCCCATCCGTGACGCTAGATTAATTTCAACAATTCCATTAAAATAATCAATTCCTTGATCAATTGAGCGCGGCGGCAGAAGCTTCAAGACTTGGCGAAAACCTTTGTTGCGCCAAGAAATCACCGGGCGATAGTCAAAGTTTACGCCGACCAGACCAATTGAACTAACCACCAGCTGCAAAATTGCCCCTAGCACCACGCCAAGAGCCACGCCCATAATGCCGCCTTCAAAGATCTGCCAACCAAAAATATTAATGCCGTTAGTAAAATACTTAGCACCGACGACGATGCCTAAATTATAGATGGTTGGTGCAAGCGCCAAAAAAGTAAACCGGCCGATTGCCTGCTGCATACTCGATACTACCGTCGCAATCGCAAACAAAAACGGATTGACGGCAATTATACGCATCATACTCACCGCCAAAGCATGTCCTTGTTCGCCAAAGCCCGGGCCAACAACATAGCGCACCAGCGGGTCGGCAAAGATGATAATTAGCACGCTAGTGATTAACGTCAATACCGCAAAGAGATTCAGCAAGCTTGAACTCAGCTCCCACGCCGATCGCTTATTGCCGCTCGCCAAACGCTGATTAAACACTGGAATAAACGACACGCTCAAAGCGCCCGATACTAGCAGAAAATACATAAAATCCGGCACAGTAAACGCCGCCACATAGGCATCAGCACCTACTTTATAAGTGTCTAGGTACATGCCATTAATTAAACGATCGCGGTAAATCCCTAGCAGGCTTGACAGCATCGTCGATCCAGACAGCAGAATTGCCGCCCACTGTACTGACAATTTGCTATTCGCTTTGGCAACAACCGACCGTACTCGACTTCCTCGCCCCGCCATAGTTTATGCGTGTAGTTTTACTTCCTTCGGCAGTACCGCATCCTTCATGTATTTAGCGGCGTCTTCTTCTTCGAGAGTTTCGTTTTTGAGCAAAGCATCCTTGAGCTTTTCAAGCACCGCCCGATTCTTGCTGAGTATTGTTTCGGCGCGAGTTGATGCCTCCTTAATCAGCGCCTCGACCTCGTTGTCGATCTCTTGTGCTGTCGCCTCTGAATATGGCCGGTCATGAGTAATCTTATCAAAGACCATGCCGCCATTATCTTCGTGGAAGACTTGGTCGCGCAGTTTCGAGCCCATGCCTTGTTCAATTATCATATTACGAGCAACTTTAGCAGCGTGGCGCAAATCACTGCCAGCACCAGTAGTAATACCATCATTGCCGTAAATCAGCTTCTCGGCAATCCGGCCGCCCAACGCCCGCGCTAGAATATCCTTGAACTCGTAAACGTTAGTGTAACTTCTATCCTCTGGCGGCAAGAACCACGTCACACCACCCGTACCGCCGCGCGGAATGATAGTGATTTTGTGTACTGGATCGCTATCTGGCAAAACATGACCAACAATAGCATGGCCAGCTTCGTGATAAGCAGTTAATTCCTTTTCGTGGTCGTTCATTACTTTAGCTTTACGCTCCGGGCCGATAGCCACTTTTTCAAAAGCTTCGGTTAGGTCGTCATTCGACACTTTCTTGGAGTTGCGCCGCGCTGCGATGATTGCTGCCTCATTAGCAATATTCGCCAAATCAGCACCACTGGAACCAGCCGTCTTGGCTGCTAGTTTATCGAGATCGACCGTGTCGTCAGTCGGCTTATTTTTGAAATGAACTTTCAAAATAGCTTCGCGGTCTTTGCGCTCCGGCAAACTAATCGTCACGTGCCGGTCAAAGCGGCCTGGCCTGAGCAGTGCCGGATCAAGCACGTCAGCCCGGTTGGTCGCCGCGATTACAATCACATTGGTGTCCGCTTCAAAACCGTCCATCTCTACCAAAATTTGGTTTAGCGTCTGCTCGCGCTCGTCATGACCGCCGCCCATACCGCTGCCGCGTTTGCGCCCAACGGCGTCAATCTCATCGATAAAAACAATCGCCGGCGCGTTTTTCTTGGCCTTCTGGAAAAGGTCGCGCACACGACTGGCACCAACGCCGACAAACATCTCAACAAATTCTGAACCAGAAATCGAGAAGAAAGGTACATCTGCCTCGCCAGCTACTGCTCGCGCTAGCATTGTCTTGCCGGTACCTGGATCGCCGACTAGCAGCACACCCTTCGGGATTTTGGCACCGAGACTTTGATATTTTTTCGGATGCTTGAGAAAGTCAACGACCTCTTGTAAATCCTGTTTAGCATTATCATTGCCAGCGATATCGTCAAACACCACCCGCTCTTTATCAAGGCCGTATAGCCTGGCCTTACTTTTACCAAAACTCATCGCCTGGCTATTCTGACCTTGGGCCTGCCGCATCATGAAGACGAACAGCGCGCCGATCAGCAGCACCGGCAAAACCACCGTCATCAAAGTCAGTATCACAGAATTATCAACTGGCGCGCTATCCGAAACAACTGCACGGCCTTTTTCGTTAAGTATATTGTCTTTCAGTAGCGACGAAACCCCGCCGCCTAAGTATGTCCGCTTAGATGGCTTATTCTCGCCCTTCATGGTCACCTGAAGGTCGCCGCCTTGGCCTTCGATCTTGGCTACTTTGCCTTCGTTGGCGTCTCGAATCACCTGAGCGATTGGTACTTCCTGGAGCGGCTTAGCCGGCATAAATGCCGCATATAGCGACAGTCCAATCAAAACGATAATTGCCCAGAATAAACCGAGCCGAACTTTATTACTCACCTTTTGTTTACGAGGTTTAGGCATTGAAATATGTATCCTTTCGTGGTTTTATAATCAAATTCAGAATATCTCTGTAATTATACCACCTTCGCGCAGTAAGTTCGAGAGGTAATTTCTAATTGCACGCCATCGCCGACATCAATTTTAGCGCCCGGCCGCGCCGTCTTGATAGCCAGCAAAGCCCGTTGAGTACGCGGCCGAGTCGGTCGCAGTCCGCCAGTTTGCCTAGCAATATCGCTCGCTAACAGCTCTAACGCTACATCATCATCAATCTGCGACAAAAAATACCGCGAACCGCTACTATGCAGCGCAATCCGCTCAGTTTCGCGTTCAATATCTTTCCGCAAAGCTAGCTGTCTAGCGCGCAACTGCAATAGTTTTACAACTACGCGTCGATTAATAACACTTTTTAGTGCTTTTCTGACACGATTGCGTTGATAAAGGTCGCTTGCGTTCGTTGCGTCCTCAACCCACTCCAAGCGATGCTGCAGCGCATAATCGTACAATTGCGTCTTGGTAAAAGAAATCAGCGGACGTCTAATTCCTGTACGCGCTAGCACAGCCAACCCGCGCCATCCCGTACCTCGCTCAATATTGATAGCAATCGTTTCGGCAACATCTTCAGCATGATGCGCCGTAACCAACACCGCGCCAAACTTCTGCGCCTGTGCTAGCAAAAAGTCATACCGCTTCTGGCGCGCTAATTCTTCGCTAGCATTCGGCTCGAGATTAAGCGCCGTCGAAACGAACGGTAGATTATATTTCTGCGCCAACGCTGCCACAAACCGTGCATCAGCGCGCGAAGCCTCGCCGCGGATCCCATGTTCGACATGCGCTACAATTAGCCGATGATCTGACCGGCTCAGTATATCCAATAAGCACACGCTATCCACGCCGCCAGAAACTGCCACTAGGTACGTCATATTACCTTTATTATAATCCATCAGGACGCTGGCGTTAACTGATGCTATATGCAGTAATACATTTATAAATAGCGCGTACTGCCAAACGGAATCTTGGTGCGAACCGTCTCGGTATTAAGCGTACTAGCAGCGTGAATAGTCCGAGCGCCGTACCGCTGATTAATCTCGTCAATCGCCCAAGTGGTTTGCCGCTCGCGCGCTAATTCGTCGCCAAACAAACTCAGTTGATCGCTGGTGCTGTTATACAGATTATAACAATGCACGCCTATCTCGCGTATATCACCAGCCGGCGCCTGGCAGAATAGCTCTTCGGCCACGTGCCACAACGCAGCATCGCTAAACATTGGCAGCGGCGCTAAATATTTACGCTGCCAGTAATTGCCTGCGCGTCCCCAGCGTCCATTATTCAACGATAGTTTTGAGTTGCTAGCCACAACCGCCATTCGCACATAAATACCGACACCGCGCGCCGACTTGCGCTGCGAACGTAGTTTTTGTCCAACCGCCTCGACTAAATTATGTAATCGAGCGGCTATTTGCTGCCGCGGCATATTGCGCTCCTCTAGTACGTATTGGCGGCCGCATGTTTTAACATCGCTAACCAAGTCATCGACTTCCCAGCCATGTAGACGCTTATGCCACTTTTCACCATTAATACTATGAAAAGCAGCATGAAGCGCCTCTGGCGGTGATTCATACATTTGCAGCGGCGTGAAAATTCCCACCGCATTCAACCGCTGCTCATTATGTCGCGCGATTCCCGTTAGATCGCGTAAAGTTAAGCTGGATAACACCGTTTGTACATTTTGCGCCGTCACGACATCAAGCCCGTCAGGTTTGTGCAAGCTAGCCGCCATCTTGGCCCAGAAACGATTAGTGCTGATACCGATATTACAACGCATGTACGAACCTACTTCGGTACGCAATCGCTGCTTTATCTCTTTGCCGATAGCTTCTAAACCGCGCGACCGCATTGATTCGGGCGCTACTGCAAAATCAATTATGCCTTCATCAATACTCTTCATCACCACCGCTGGACTGTAACTATTCATAATTCGCAGCAGCTGCCGATATACCCAGCGATATTTCGGCGGGTCGCTGTCGAGCGCTACTAGCTCGGGACACAGGCGTTTAGCCTGGCGATATTTCATACCAGCCTTAACACCGTAAGCTTTCGCTTCATAGCTCACAGTGATAACCGAAGTGTTCTCGACCAAACGATTAACTACCGCCACTGGCCGCCCGCGTAACAACGGCCGCGACTGCTGTTCAATGGTCGCAAAGCAGCTATTAAGGTCTATATGCATGACCAGTGGCAATGCTTGATTATACTCCAAATTTAAGCCATCCGCGGAAAACTGCTTTTGTTGGTCAGCTGGTTCAACCATGCTCCGCCTCGCGCGTCAATCGCCAAGTCAACCGCTCGCTATCAAATTCCAGCCTATAATCAGCTTGCCCGTCCGTCACATCAAAAATATGCATCGTTCGCCGCCCTTTAGCTACTGGATGCCGCAAACCTAGCTCACTTACTTCAATCTCACGCCCATTCGGACGCCTAAACCGCCGCGGCACGCACAATTCTAAACCGCTGCCAAACGTCGCAATAACCTCTACTCGTTCATTTAATTCTAGCTCATCGTTCACGGCAAAATTATAGCACAGAATAGCAAACCGCCCTTGACACAGAAGGGCGGCTCACTAGAGAAGTACGGGAAACGTTTCTCGAAGCATATTGTCCGACAGCTTCATTAAATTATCCTTAAAAAACCTAGCTTGCCACCGATTACTGTTATCTGCTATAATCTACAGTGCTTTACTCTTGCGGCACTGTAGCTCAGTTGGTTAGAGCGTAGGACTCATAAGCCTAAGGTCACTGGTTCGATCCCAGTCAGTGCTACCAAAGAAAGCTCCCCGCCTTTGTTGCGGGGATTTTTCTTTGCGCTTAAACCGCTGCTAAAACGCAAAATCCTCAACGTCTAACAGATCATTACGGCGATTAATAAATTCTCGCAGTTCTACCGTTGTACGCGGCCGATTCCAGGTGGCATTCTCGTTATGTAATGAGTTATTTGATTCGGTGACTTCCATTTTTATTTTCCTTTTTTGTATAAGTTAATTACTTATACTCTTAGTATAACACAAACTTGCCAAAAAAGCAATAGCTTTTTACGGCAATTATCCCATTGAAACAAGTGACTAATAAGTAACTTATGCTATACTAGTATTATATAACCAATTTCGAAATCCGGTAAACTTACGCGTACGGCGCGGCGAAATGGATAAGTCCATTAACATCGCCGCGTTTTTTATATAAATAAGCTCGGGTAGCTCAGTGGATAGAGTACGCTTCTGTCGAAGGCGATGACGTGGGTTCGAATCCCACCCCGGGTACCAATAATATTCCCATAAAGGTAAAGACCCCTTGGGTAGGGGTCTTACGCTTCTGTCGTATCTCTTATTATACGTCAGATTGTTTGTGGTGTCCATAAATCACTTGCAAAATATAATGTTTAATTATATAATACAGTTCGATAAGCTGTCTAGACTTATGAAATATACTTTATTATACCCTACGCATGCCAATAGTGATTTGGGCTAAGTGAGTAATACGGAATAGTAAACAAACCTACGCCGATAAAACAAAGCAAAACATGTTTGATTATACTGTGACCTTTTTGTTGTCGAGTATAAAGTGCCTTATCTTTGCCCCGTAGGTTGTCGTTATTTTGCTTTTGATTGTCCATAAGAGCCTCCATTCTTTCTATTAAAAAGGACAGCCATCGCTGGCTGTCTAGACCCACAACAAGGGTTTATCCCTATTGCTTTTAGTAAATGGCTGCCCATTTTCGGGATAAAAAATGAGCCTCGCTGAGAGTCTAGACAATATCCATTATATCACTTTGGTCTGTAGAATAGTACTATCTTAACAACCCTACATATGGCGTTTATGATTTTATCACAACACTACATGTATTGACCTTGGCTAAATAACAGTGTACAATAAAATCATCATTCAATTGAGGGTAAAACTCATATGGGGGATGAAGTGTTGTGACGGTCTAGAACGCCGTGAGGTAAGCTACAACGATTGACAATATATGCGGTTATATATCGAGACGGATGGCGTGGATCTCAAAAAGTTCTAATGCCATAAAGGTAACAATTGTTGTAGCCTACGCCACCGGTCTCGGCATATAACTTTTTTATTTACCAAAAATCTAGTGCGATCCTAGTTAGTACTTTGAAAAAATGGCAAAATAGAAACGTAACCGTGTCGACGCAGCTAAGCTGTTAAAGACCGCATAGTTGTGAATAGTAACTTAACAGAGGAGATTAATATTATGGATAATACCATTTATATTTTTAGACCCTATATTACCGTAAAAGGTAAGCGTATCTATCGTAAAAACGGTGGTATGTTTAAGATTCCTGTTGGTAATAAAAAAACTACCCCCGATCAAAAGTAGTAGTTTTTTATAGGATTACAGAGTTTTAATAGATTACTAGGGTCTATTAAAACTCTCATAGGTACCCGACAAATTTTCTGGTGTCAATGAGAGTTTTAATATGTAAACGATCATCTTGAACGTTTTTATATTTATATAATGTTTGTTGCCCACCTATTAATAGGTTTTTATTATTACTGACCATAATACTACATGTATTGTATCACTCAAAGCATAAGCTATTCAAGTCTATTATTCTCTCGTACTTGGCTTAATGGGATAATTGCCCTTTTTACAAAATCTTTTGACTTCGCCAGACCGCTTATGGTATAAATAAGATAAGGATTATCAAGACAAACATGAATACTCTTATCGCTGTTAGCATCATCGCCCTGGCAGGACTTATCCACGCTAGCTTTCAGTTAAGCGTTAGTATGGCTACATCTCTATCGGGGCATGCCTTAGGACGCAAGCTGGCCGCTCGGCGCACGTTACGGCTGTTATTTAGCTTTGTAGCTGGCGCCTTTACTATGACGCTTTTGTGTGTTAGCTTCGCTAGTTATGCTATCGGTGTATTCGCGCCGCACAGTAATTTGTTGTGGATCACTTTGACTGCTGGTCTGATGATCGTTGGCTTGGCAGTTATCCTTTTTTACTATCGTAAAACCGAAGGTACCGAATTGTGGATTTCACGCAGTTTTGCCCGATTCTTGCGTAAACGCACAGCCAAAGCCAGCCTTGCCGCCGAAGCGTTTAGTCTAGGATTGACTAGCGTTGTTGCAGAACTACTATTTACTATCGTACCAATCATTACCGCAGCCTGCGCCATCATCGCGCTGCCGCCGATTTGGCAAATCGTTGGCGCAGCAGGTTATACGCTAGCTGCTTCGCTCGGGCTGCTCATCGTTGCCCTATTGATTGGCAGCGGACGCCAACTAAGCCGCATCCAGCGCTGGCGCGAACAAAACAAATACTTTTTACAATTCGCTGCTGGGCTGGGTTTGATTATCCTTGGTTTTTATATATACGTTAATACTGTTTCCGACTTAATCATTCAGGTGAATGCTGTATGAAAGTTACCGTTTTTAAACGAGGCAAACGCCCGCCAGAAGATTTCGATGCCAAAAAGCTGCGCGCTAGCCTGTACGCCGCCTGCCTTAGTGCTAAAAGCCCCGAAGGGTTAGCTCGCAATTTAGCCGATCAAGCTGCTCGCGAGGTCGAAACTTGGAGCAGCCAAAAGTCAGACATTACCACCACCGATATTCGCGCGCAAGCTGGACGATTTCTAGAACATAATCATCCTGATGCAGCATATTTATATAAACACCACAAAAAAATGATGTAGGAGACATGAATGGCGAAGAGACACAATAAATTTGATTACGATTTAATAGTTATCGGTAGCGGAGCTGGCGGATCAGCCGCTGCTACTATCGCCGCTCGCAATGGCGCGCGCGTAGCAATTATCGAGGAAGATACCTTCGGCGGCGATTCGCCTAACTGGAGCGATGTACCAACCAACGCCTTATTACACGTCGCGCACCTCTATGATCAAGCACGCCACGGCGCTAAGTTCGGCCTACGTTCTAACACGCTTGGCTACAATTATCCGAGTATTCGCGCCTGGAAAGACCTCGCCGTCAAGCGAACTGGGGCTGCCGGTAATCGCAAATTTTATGAAAACCAAGGCATTACTACCTATACTGGACATGCCCACTTTCTGTCGCCCAATGAAATTTCCGTTCGTCGCAAACACATTAGCGCCGAAAGGTTCCTGGTCGCTACGGGTTCGCACTGGGTAGCACCAGAAGTACCAGGATTAGACGAAATCCCATTTTTGACAGCGCGCACCATCTTAGAGTCGATGCGTCCACCGAAGAGCCTTTACGTCATAGGTGCTGGCAGCGTTGGCGTCGAAATCGCGCAGCTGATGGCTACTTTCGGTACTAGAGTTTATTTGACTGATATCGCTGCCCGTATTTTACCAAAAGAAGATGAAGAAGTTGGCGAGCTGCTAGAAGCCTACCTCAAGAAGCATAAAGGCATTACGTCATTGACGCAAACACGAACAGTCGCAGCAGTCAAGGACGGACTCGGCTACCGCGTATCATTCCTGCGCGGCGGTGTCGAAAAGTCGGTACGCGTCGAGGATATCTTGGTGGCTACTGGACGTCAGCCAAACCTTGACCTAGGCCTCGAGAATGCCAGCGTACAATACGATCCAACTGGCATCCATGTTAATGAATATTTACAGACAAGCGCACGCCACATTTATGCAGCTGGGGATATTATCGGCAACTCTGAGCACACGCATACTGCACTGCTAGAATCGCGGATTGCTGCTCATAACCTTTTTTCGAAAAATCAAATCGCGCCAGATTATACTGCTACACCGCGGACAACTTTCACCTTTCCGGAGGTATCTTCTGTCGGCCTGACCGAAGACGATTGTATCAAACGCGACCTCAAAATCAAAAAAGCCATAGCACCGCTATCAATCATCGGACGCTCAAATACCAGCGATTTCCGCGACGGCTTCGTCAAACTAGTATGCGACAAGAAAGGCGTTATAGCTGGCGGTACTATAGTCGCACCGAATGCTAGCGATAGTATCCACGAAATCGCCCTAGCTGTGCGGCACGGCCTAACCGCCAAAGATCTTGCAGACACGCCGCACGTTTTCTTGAGCTGGAGTGAAGCTGTTCGAGTCGCTGCTAGCAAATTAGCTTAAACCAGTCAGTTAACCAATAAAAAAGCTCAACCAAAAGTTGAGCTTTTTTCTTGGTAGCGGGGGCTGGATTTGAACCAGCGACCTCTTGGTTATGAGCCAAGCGAGCTGACCAGGCTGCTCCACCCCGCGATACGGGTACTATTATAGCAAACTACGTATCACTTCTGCAAGCGAGAAGCAGCAGTTTTGCCAGTCAGAAAATCAATCCATTGTTGGAAGTTTGACTTGTGCACGGCAGGCGTATTGTTGCGTGGAGCTGTTTTAATATACGATGAGTTATCGTCCTGGCTATCGAGAGATTTCACTGCAACGCTATTCTCTGGCAGTATTAGCTGCTTCTCGCCAGGATCTGCCAGACCTAACTTGCTGCGCGCTTCTAGCTCTTTATATTCATCGCTCTTATAATAATTTTGTTCGTATTTCAGCGTCTCTACTTCTAGCTGCGCCAGCCGTAATTGTTGTTTTTTTTCGTCGAGTGCTCGTTGGGCGCTAAAATTCGTCTGGATCGTCGACATTGTACCCATCACCCAGCTAACCGCAATGATAATCGCCAACAACAGCACCAATCCGTTAAAATTCGCGTAATTGAACCAGATATAATGCAGTTGTTGGCGTAATCTTTCAACAAGTTTCATCTATCAACTATTATAAACCATGAGCGGTAATCGAGATAGCGAGATAAAACGACTCTTACTGGCGGCGACGGATGATAGCGTATACGCCGGCAGCGCCGCCTAGCACCAGCACACCAGCGCCGATAATATAACCGTATAGGCTATCGCCAGTTTCAGATAAGCGTCTACCGTTAGCAGTAGCCTTGCCATTCTTTGCTGGAGCTCCAGGTTGATTACCACCATTAGCTGGCGTAGTATTCTCCGACCGCTCATAAATTATAACCGGATCGTCGATAACACCGTTAGCGGTCTTATCCATGTCGCCAAAGCCGCCATCGGTAATTGAGTATTCAACAATAGTGCGTTTGCCATCGGCTGATGTTTTGAATGCGACTTTCTCGGTAATATCGGTAGCATTAGTGCCATTAATACTGTACTTGATTACTTTTAGGCGATTAACTTTGTAGATACGCGATAATTCGAGAGTAATTTTGGTAGTATACCCAACCGCTGGCTGCACATGTCCGTCACAGTTGATCGTAAACTTAGCCGAGCCCTGCATCTGATAGCCAGTCGGAATATTTTTTGGCTGCCCTACCGCGGTAGCGTTTTTAATGTTGTAGCATTTATCGCCTGAGGTAGACAGCGTAATATTGGTATTGTTTGCTTGGCGAATTGTTTGCTTATTGACAAAGGTTTGGACAACAATCGCATCTAAGCGCGCCTGAAGTTTTGTCTTAACGGCTTGATCCTGTACTTTATCGACTAGTGTTCGCGCATACGCTATAGACTGAGCAGTTTTCTGGCTTTCGGCATCAGCAACAGCTGCCTGCGCGGCCGCCTGGGCATCAGCTTCTTTCTTCTGAGCGGCAGTAACTGCCGAATTGAGCTGTTGTATCACGGAACTAATATCAGCTGGCGTCGAGCTAGCAGCGGCCTCAACGTTCTTGGCATACTGCAAAGCAGATTTGACTGCAGGATCGTTTCGGATATATGCTGGCTGCGCTTCCGCCCGAGCAATCACGTCGCGCAAAGTAGTCTTGTCTGGCCGCAAGGCATCTAGAGCTGCTTGCAACTCCGACGCCGCCGTTTGCAGGCGCATCACTGATACTGAAGCGTCATTGTAAACTTGTTTAGCTTGCTTAATTTTAGACTTTAGCGCATTGACAGTGTCAGCGCTCATACCAGTCATATCTACAGCCTCAGCTTTAGTAATAAGTGTGCCAAGCGTTTGTTTAGCATTGCTGAGCTGCTGCGATACAGCGTCAAGACGCACCTGCAGAGCAGGCTTAACCGACGCGTCTTGGATAGCATCAACGAGAGTTTGAGCCGCCGTTATCGACTGTGCCGTTTTAGCACCTTCTGCTGCCGCAACCGCATTGGCAGCAGCTGTTTGAGCATCAGTTTCTTTCTTTTTGGCAGCATTAATTGCCGACTTCAAATTATTGACAGCTGTGTTAACTTCTGCCGGCGTTGGATTAGCCGCAGCATAAACATTCTTAGCATGTTGCAGAGCAGTTTTAACCGCTGAATCGTTCTTGATATAAACTGGCTCTTGGTCAGCATCCGCTATAGCTTTGGCTAGCGCTGTCTTATCGGTTTTGAGGTTATCAAGAGCTGATTGCAATTTGGTTTTGGCTTCAGTAAGCTGCGCCACAGTTGACTCTTGGTTGTTATTGACTGCTTTAGCTGCAGCAATCGCGGTATTCAAAGCAGCAACAGTCTCGGCCGCTAAACCATCCGTTGGCGTGTTCTTCGCCTTGTCAATCAATTTCGATAAGGCTGTCCGCGCATCGGTAATTTCCTGTTTGACGGCGTTGAGCTCATCTTGCATCGCTGATTTCTTGGCTGCGTCCTGAACGTGCGCTAAAAGCGCCTCTGCGGCGCGAACATCAGCAGGCGACTTACTGTTTTTTGCTTTATCAACCGCTGTCCGTGCAGCCGCCTGAGCTGCTGTTTCTTTAGCTATTGCGGCGTCAAGTGCTTGCTTGAGGTCGTTTGTCGCTTGGCTAATTTCGGCAGGTGTCGGATTTGGTTTAGCAACAATGTTTTTCGCAGCTGACAGCGCACTGGCTACCGCCGCATCTGCTTTGATATAATCTGCAGAGTTATTCGCGCGATCAATTTGCGCTTGGAGCTGAGCTTTATCAGCTTTCGGCAGCGTTGCAGACACTGTTAGTTGACCGTTGAATTGGGCGGTAGCAGTGCCAACTGTAACATTCTTAGCCCAAGTTGCTGACAACTCATGAGTATTATTATCATAAATTGGCGAGACAATTTTGACACGACCAGCCCCATCATTAGCCAAATCAGCACTGTTGGTTATAGCAACAGCCGTACCCGATACATCTTTGAGCGGCGATGTAAACGGCGTTGTATTTGTACTCATACGGACACGCTGATTAGAAACGTCAAGCTTAGTTAATTTAGTTAAGCGGCTCGCAAACGACATATCGCTAATATTACTGCGGTCTGCTTGCAGCGACGTTAATTGCGTCATCGCGCCAATACTATTCAGATCGTTATCAGTTAACGAGGTTGACGATACTTGGAGAGTCGTTACTTTAGTAAGTTGCCTTAGAACTTCGCTATGCACTAACTGCGGCGTACCATTATCAGCACCAGACAACTGCAATGTCGTCAAGGTGCCCGCACTCTTGGCAAAATCAGAAATATCAAACGCTGTCGATTTACTATCTACACTTACTTGTGTCAAATGCGTCAGATTAGCTAGCGGCTTAGTCGAAGCGATCGGATTACCAGACGCTAAAAGTACGCTTAAGTTAGCCAAATGCGCCAACGGTTCAATCGACGCGACTTTATTGTTTGTCATTGTCAACTTGGTCAATTTTGCTAACGATGACAAAGGCGCCAAATCAGCAACTTCGTTATTGTCGATCTTCAGCTCTTGCAAATTAGTTGCCTTCTCGAGACCTGTTAGATTTTTAACTTTAACACCGCCGTCTACGGTAAGTTGCGTCAATTGAGCTAGCTCGTCCACTGTGATATCTTGAGTGCTCGGACGATTGCTATCAAGCGTTTTATTGATAGCCGCCTTGAGGCCAGCATCAGGAATATTGACAGTTACTGGAGGTGTCGGCGGAGTCTGCCCGCCCGTCGCGTCCATCAGCACATTAACCAGAGCACCAGCATTTACCGGTACGCCAGCTTTAACAATTTTGCCTGTTGGGTCAATCGCTTGCGCTACGTCGCTCGATAACGGTTTACCTTTGTTGATAGCTGGGCTACCTGGTTTGAGATTGTAATTACTCTTTTTGTAGTCGTTATTATTTACTGCTTCTTTCACGAAATACGGATTATTTGCTCGCGAGCCAAAAGTATCAAGCGAATGCGCATCGCGGCCGTCAATCGAGTTCGACAATTTTGGATTATTCGCGATATCAGAAGCTCTGCTTATAACTGTATCGGTCTTTGAAGGAATCTGTTTGAAATCCCACACCGACAAATTTATATCGTCTGACTCGTTACGGTAATATACGTTATGATCAAACCCTTTGAGCATATCGTTGGCATCGACATACGGTCTATTTTGATCATTCTGAGATCCTTCAACACGCAGTGAATACGCGCGTTGATAATTACCGCCAGAAAGATCCTCTGCTCGAGCTAACGGCCGCGAAGATATAATGTTGTTATACAATTCAACGCCCGAAGTATTCCAATCTAGGCCCAGCCCCTGCGACCAACTTTCGTTAGCTACGCAGGACCCGCCTTTCCAATAATTGCATCCGTCAACACGACTGTCTTCAAATATGTATATTGGCCGATAAGTGCGCGATATGGTATTGTTATACACCTTAACATCATCGCTGCCGGCTACACGAATACCCGTACCGGAGCTTTCGATTATATTAGAAGCAATTATACCATTACCAGAAACCTCATACATGATAGCAAGCGGAGAATTAGTAAAGAAGTTATCAACGATTTTCGTTTCTACGCAACCTTCATCGCACCAAAAGCCAATCATACCTTCGCTATTGGCGTTGGCAGCAGTAGAATACGCTTTAGTGTCGCGAGAATAATCAACAATATTATTGCGGAATGTGAAATTTCGCGTATGCGTAACTTTGATATCGGCCATCGTACAATAAGCTCCGCAGCCAATCGTCAAGAAACCTTCCGCGTTGTTGCCATATAATTCACCGTTAGTAAATACTGTGTTGTGAGATTTGTTAGCCCCAACTCCCGAGCCGCCATTATCTATCGCCTTTACGCCGCGCGCCGTCGACGACTCTGCCTTGTTAAAGAACAGGCCTTGGCTTGCACTTTGGGTAACAATCATATCTTGAACTAGCGAGCCAGATCCATTAATACTCACCGCAGTTGGACCCGAATAAACCCCTCTCTCAGCGGCGGGATCGTAAGGATCCTGAAAACCCCAAACCTGAACAGGTGAATACTGAGCAACGTTAATGCCTTTCACGGAAACGTTTTTGCCAGTACTAGTGAAAGCTCGCGCCCGCTCTGATATCTCGGTTACGCCGCTAGCTGGATTCTTGCCAATATAATAAGATATCGCATCTTGCTGGCCAATATTATAGCCGTCTGCATTATTGTTAGGAGTTTTGAGCGTAGTAGGAGTGTTGTCTTCGACATAAAAAGTATTGCTACCAGGCGTCACCTCTGCTTTGGTTTTAACTTGCTTTAGCGGCTCGTCGTTAATGAAGACTTGTTCCGGGTAGGCCGCGACACCTTCAACGCTTGGATTGGCATTTGTGGTACAAACATGACAGAAGTTGTGATAATTACCGGTTGTTTTCCAGATGCCATTTTCACTAGTCCATGAATTTACGACATCGCTACCCTTTAACCAAACTTCTGCCCCCGGTGCCGCTTGAATAGTCACATTATCGCCAGAGATGAAAAAATGCGGTTCACGATAAATACCCGACTTCGCGACTACTGTGCCGCCACTACCAATAGAGCTGAGAGCTTTCTTAAAAGTAGCGTACGGCGAACCCTCGGAACCATTACCTGAGGTGTCGTTGCCATTCGGCGCTACCCACGCGACATTACTCGTTGGGACGGTGTAATTGGTTTTAATAAAAGAGTACTTTTTGTTAAGCTGCGACGCCTGAGCTCGCGGCAAATTCACCAGCACCAAACTTAATACCGCAATGAATACGGTTATTCCAACGCCAATACGGCGATATTTATATTTGATATTTCTCCTGTGTATTTTCATATACTCCTGCCTCATTTGGATTATATACATGACATAGTAGCATAAGCAAATCAAGCCAGTCAATAAATAATCTGTACTCCGCAATGATTTTACGCTATAATACCAGCAATGGGGGCGTAGCTCAGGGGTTAGAGCAGCGGGCTCATAACCTGTTGGTCGTTGGTTCGATCCCAACCGCCCCCACCACCATAATCAACCACAGAAATCAAAAAACCTCCCTTAGGGTAATCGGGGAGGTAATTTTGTGCACCTGTTTGTTTACATATCTAGAGTAGCAAACTTACTATCTAAACGCAAGCACTTTGCCACCACAAAAAACCCTCAGCTGACAAGCCGAGGGTTTTAATAAAAACAGCAAAATTTATTTCTTCTTAGAGACTGTCAGAAAGCCATTGCGCGGGTTTTCTTTCACGACGCGATCCTCTGGCAAATCGCACGGCTCGCCTTTTTCGTTTTTCTCTACCTTAGTGAAAAAGTAGATGGTTTGCGGTTTGCCGCCGCGAAGTGTAACTTCAGTTTTGTGTAGATAATAAGTGACGCCCTTTGAATTCGTGTGCTTGTAAGCCATTGTTTTATACCTCCTATTAAGTATTGGTTTACATCTGTTAGCTTATCGTAACCTGCATTGAGTGTCAACACTTTGCACCCCTAGCTGCACCAGTCAAGCAGCTCGATATTTATAGCGCAATAATAGGTGCAATATTACAAGGCTAATCAAGCGCAGTACTATAACCACCAAGATTACTACCGCCAAAACTATCGACCAACCAGCAAAATCAGGCGTCCAAAGCGGCGATGTATATTCGTGGCGGTATAGTTCGGTGTTAGGCAACTCTGGGTCTTTGAGTTTGTCAGAGGTGGGATATTTTGATAATTCGTTAACAAAGCATTGAATATAAGCCATCGACCAACCGCTGTATTGCGGATGGCAAACTGCCTCAGCCTGAGCATGAACTCTCGCGTTCTCGGACGACGCCGCCGAAGCTCTCTTGATAGCCGCTTGCGAGTCGCGCTCATACTGATGCTGTAGATAAATCACGCCGCTGCTGGCATTCATATGCGTGGTTGAGTAACGCTGCAAATCTTGCAGACGATTAAATATTTGTGTTTCGTTGCCTGATTTGTCAGCTGTCGCCACAGCACTGCGGCGTTGTATCATACCAACATTATTGATACGCAAAAAAGTTGCTGCCACAAAACACACCAGCACAAACAAAATCAACAGCTGCCAGGTCTTGACTCGCTCAAGACGCCGAAGATTTCGCCTCGCCGCGCGTTTATCGGCCATTATTCCCGCCCTTCATTACTTAATAGTATACCACGAGCAGCTTGATTGCGTTATAGTAGAAGTATGAATATTTATTTCTCTGGTATTGGCGGCGTCGCTATCGGGCCGCTAGCTGAACTAGCTCATGACGCCGGACATAGCGTACAAGGCTCGGACGCGCACTCGAGTCTAGAAACTAGCGAATTAATGCAGCGCGGCATTGTCGTCACTAATGACCAGTCTGGCGATTACCTAGAATACTGCCATAAGCAGCGCCGTATCGACTGGCTCGTTTACACCGCCGCCTTGCCCGCTGACCACCCAGAACTAGTGAGAGCGCAAAAATTAGGCATTTACACAGCCAAGCGCGACGAGCTGCTGCGCTACATTATGAGCGAAAAGAACCTCAAGATGATCGCTATTGCTGGCACTCACGGCAAAACAACAACTACCGGTATGATGATTTGGGTGCTGCGCCAACTCGGCGTCCCAATCAGTTATTCAATTGGCACCACTATCAGTTTTGGGCCGAGCGGGCACTACGCGCCGAATAGCGAGTATTTTATATATGAGTGCGATGAATTCGATCGCAACTTCTTGCATTTCAGCCCATACCTTTCGCTGATTACTTCTATTGATTACGATCATCCAGATACATACCCAACTCAAGCCGCTTATACCAGAGCTTTCCAACAATTTCTCGGACAAAGCGAACTATCTATTCTCTGGAAGAAGGATACTCTTACTGGTTTAGAACCAGTTAATAAATCTTGGATACTCAAAGACGAGGAAGTTAAAAGTTTTCGCATTCCAGGTTGGCATAATCGAGCCAACGCCACACTGGTTGCCAAAGCCTGCGAGCGGCTAAAGCTGGGTAATCATGATATTGTGAAGGTGGCCGTCGAGAACTTCCCTGGTACACAACGACGATTTGAGCGTTTGGCGCCTGGGCTGTACTCCGATTATGGTCACCACCCAGCCGAAATTTATGCCACGCTACAAATGGCGCACGAGATATCCCGTGAAGTAACTCTCGTTTACCAGCCGCACCAAAATGTTCGCCAACACGAAATTCAATCAATGTACACAAATGAGGTTTTTCGCTACGCTGACAGCATATATTGGCTGCCGACATATTTGACGCGCGAGAATCCGGATTTACCGATACTGACGCCTGCAGACTTAACCAAAAACCTCACCCGCCCCGAAGTACATATTGCCAGCCTCAACGATGATTTGTGGAAGTCTATCATGCTTGACCGCGAGTTAGGCAAACTAGTCCTCTGTATGGGCGCTGGCACCATTGATGAATGGCTACGGCAGCATCTGAAGATTTAGAGCTTTACCGATTATCGCCACTGCCATGCAGCTGGCCGCGCTGCTGGCGACTGGCTAGTTTTTCATTATTAAGCCGCGCTACCTCTTCCAAGCTAGACCCGAGCAAATGCGCCGCTGAATTGACATACCACAGCACATCACCTAATTCTTTGATAATTTCTGCGCGATCATCGGCAGTTAGTTTGCCCTGCTTATCGCGGATTAGCTTTTTGAACTTCTCCATCACCTCGCCCGACTCGCCAGCCAAACCTAGTATTTGCGCCATCAAATCAGCACTGACGTCGCCGTAGGCGTGATCGCTCGTCAGCGTTGAAATAGCTTTTTGCGAATAATCTTGAAAATTCATGTTCCCTCCTGTTTGTATGTATTATAACAGTAATTACTAGCCGCTAGCTATTTGGCGTGAACCTGATTATTTGCTTTCACGAGGGTTTGGCTTGTATCTAACTAAAAGCTCAGCTAATTTTCTCGCTTTTTGTCGAAGTTCTGGATCTTGCCAGTACCTTTCAATATAATCGCCGACAGCTTCTCCTGCAACACAACCCGGAGTTTTTCCCTCCACTTTCGCTGCTGTTGTCAATCTATCAAACAAATTCCTTGACATACTCACTGAGACAGTATGTCCACCTTCACCTATTGGCGGACCCGAATACCATTTAGTAGGCCCTTCTATATCTCCTGTAATTCCATAACCTTCCGGTGCTTTTCTGATAGCCATAAAATTCTCCTTTCGTTACCAGCAAATCATATCGTACCGCTGCTGCCGATTCCAGACAAAATGGTTGATTTTTTATGACAATTTTATAATTCATGCTATATTACAGATATGAATTTTTCGATTATCGGCTTGTCTATTCGTGACAAACGCGTATATGAGGCGCTGCTGGCAATTCCCAATAGTTCGCTGCGAGCCATTGCAGAAACCACAAATATCAATCGCGGCAGCGTCTATGAATCTATCAAAAGCCTGCGCGCAGCCGGACTCGTCAACAGTGTCACCCAAGGCAAGCAGCTGCGCTACCGCGCCGAAGATCCAGCTGTCTTGGCAGAAATTTTACGCGAGAAGCAGCAAGCTTTACAGGTAGCCGGCCAGCAGCTTGATCAATACATTATCTGCCTGCGAACCGCAAACAAAATCGCCGAAACCCGGCATATGGCGGCATTTTACGAAGGCGACGAAGGTTTGGCAAATATTTTACGCGATATATTGAGTACCTGCCGCCTGCAAAAGATTAACTTGTACCGCGTAATTTCTTCGCCTCGCGTCAGCCGCTATCTGTACAACAACTTTCCGAATTTTAGCCGCGAACGCGCCAAACGAAATCTACGAGTACGCGTCTTACGCCACGCCAAACCCCTGCGCGCAACGACAGGCTTGGCGGACAGCCGCTACTTAGCCGGGCCAAAGCTAGATGACGGCTGCTACACAATATTGTATGCCAGTAAAATGGCTATTATTACTTTAGACAAATATAACTCTATGCACGGAGTAATTATCGACAGCGCCGGCCTAGCCTCGGTACAAACACGCCTATTTGACATTGCTTGGCAGGGTGCTAGCGAGGGTTAACCCGCGTCCATTGGTACGATAGCACAACATCAACGCGTAGCCCTCACAAAATTAATCGCCTTACCCTCGTTCAGCCATCGCTGCTCGTATGTCGTCATGATTTTATACTCGTCGTCCAGAGACGATTCGTGCAGGTCAAAGCTCAGTTCTGTAATTTGCCATTTTTCTGCCGCCAATTGCTCCAAACTCCAGCAGAAAAAATCGCGGTCGTCATGCTTGAAAAGCAGCTCGCCGCCAGGTTGCAATAATTGCGCGTAACGGCGCAAAAAATACGGATGCGTCAACCGCCGCCCGGCAGCGCGCTTCTTCGGAAACGGATCAGGAAAAGTCACCCAAATATTTTCTAACGTTGACAAAGCGAACAAATCGCCAATTTGGTCGGCGCGCGCCCGGATAAAATAGATATTTTTTAAGCCTCGCTCTAGCGCGATGTAAGCGCCTTTTTGCAAACGGTCAGCCTTAACATCAATCGCCGCAAACAGCTTATCCGGATAACGCGCTGCCAATTCGACGCTAAACAAACCAGTGCCAGCACCAACCTCTAACCCGAAGATACCCGGCTGGCGCTGCTGGTAAAAGTCGCGCCATTCGTCAAACTCAAAGCAATTCTCGGCGTTATGAAACTTAGCAAATTTGTATTTTTTGCGCTTGCGGGCGATAACAAAATCGTCAGGATTGAGCAGTTCGCTCACTAGTTTGAAGCCTCTCCGCTTGAGGTTGTTCCCGATGAACGTTCATTAAAGACTTGAATTGAACTATCTGATAGCGCCTCGCCACCAAAACTGGTCGATGCAGCCGCACGTTTGGCGTGTTTGTCGTATACATTTTTAAAATCTTTGATAGTTTTTTGATCAATCTCCCCTTGCGCCGAGAAACCTTTTTCAGTTTCTTCGCTAGCGCCAGCTTGCTTCTGCACAGAGCTAAAACCTGGGCGGCTCAAATCGACTTGTGCTGCACCGCTGGTGTTATACATCTCTAAAGCTACCGCCACCATGACGAGCGATACTATAATTACACAGACCAGCATAGCCGCAAAGCCGCACCGCTGACAAATGTGATCAGCCCGCTTTTTCAGGCGAGCACGGGCGTGAAATCTAGTCATTACTACCTCCTTGACTACTCAAACCCGCTTTTGACAAATCTAATTTGTCGATTTGTGAGCTATATTGCTTAATTAACTTTTCGAGTTCGACTACTGCTTTTCGTACATCACCGCGATAATAACGCGCTCGTTCAATATCCATATAAAAGTCTGCTGGCTTATCTTGGCAATCCGTCTGGGCTATATGCGACATTATCTGCTCGTAACGCTGATAAGAGTTGCGAAATTGTCCGATTTGATGGTCGAAATCGATGGTTGTCTTGGTTAAGTCGATGCCGTTGAGCTTATTGAGAGCAATACGGCTATTCATCGGCGCCATCAGTTTGGTAGAAATTGCATCATATTCGCGGCCGAGATTGATGCGCACCAAAGCGTCGTTAGCACGAATACGCTCTAAAACAGTTTTAGTCGTCGCACAATTACTGCGCACCAAATTAAGCTGCCGCTCAGTCAATAGAGTCATAGTTGGACCTTCGGCGCTAACCGTTGGAGCACAAGCGACATAGATTAACGCACATAATATAATAAGGCTTCTTTTCATTACATATTATTATGGCGAAATATTCCCAGACGGTCAAGTCTACGTTTTAAGCTGCTAATTTATAACCTGCAAGTCACCTGAACCAGCCCGACGCTAATTTACATCTTTAATACTAAAACCAAACTTATTGGCAACAAGCGCAATATTCGGCTTGCCAAACTCATCTGCTAGCGCCTGAAATTTGGCTTGTTTATCGCTGCCAAATTTTTGCACCAGATTATAATACCACTCAAATGTACAAAAATATGGCGGCTCTTTGGGCGGTTTGCTTTTGGAATGAAATTTGTCGGCGTACATTAGCAGCCGCTCCTCGGGCGTGCTAGCGGTATAGTCGGCTGGCAGAATGGATAAGTTTTGGTTAATTATATCCTGCTTGGTCAAGCCTACACCAGTATGGTGTGAAGCAAACCGCCAAATTTGTTCGGGAAAACCTTCATTTCGCAGAATCTTTTCACCAATCACGCCGTGGCGAACGCCGTCGACAAATTTGCCGTTTTCCAGAACATCATACGCACCGATATCATGAAGCATGCAGGCAACATGCAGCAAATCACGGTCTATCTGCGAGTTTGGCTTAGCATCTAAAAGCTGCGCCGCAATTGCGTCAACCACCTGGCAGTGAGTGTAAATCAGCGCAAAATCAGCATCAGTTTTGGCGTATTTTTTGTGCAGGTTTTTGACTTGAGCTTCGGTTGTTAGTTTTGTTTTACTCATATACCTATTTCGCAGACTAGTCTATTTATCAAATTTTAATTCCGCAAGTTTCTCGATGTCTATACCGATATTCCGGTATAAATCAGAGGTGCTTTTCGTTATCAAATCGCTCTCAGTAAAACCAAGCAGCGCTGCCGTTTTTACCACTTCCGCTACGCTGTTCGCTTCTATTTCGACATATGGCTTTAACTTAGGCCAGCGGTCGATGACAACCTGAACGCCGTCAAGGTCGTATTCTTGGCGTTTGTTTTCTTGATAACCACGCGGTTTAATGCCGATTTTTGCTAATATTTCCAGTGTCGTTTCCATATCAGACACTTCAACTTCCCACTCATGAGTACCATCAATAGTGTCGGCAGTTATTTCTTTGACGGTCAAAGTCGCCTGTTTCCCATCAGAGCGCAACCGCACCCAGCGATCTGGCACCGCTGGCATCGTATCAAATACGTAACGGCAAAAATTGTAATTACCGACTTCCTTAGCGCCGAGATTTGTCAACTTTTCTATGATATCGGCGGGATCGACATCATATATTTTTGCTTCGTATTCTATGTTTGACATAAAATCCTTTCATACTTTTATATCACCATCTAAACTAACATAGTTCTTAGCGCCGCTGCGATACATGGCGGAAGGCTTATTTTTGGCGTCAAACTCATATTTCATCAGTTCGCCAAAATAGCTAAAATGATTACCTTTCGCAATTTTTAAGGTGGCGTCATCAACTATTTCCAGCTCTTCAGCCATGTTGAATGGCTGCCAATCATTAGACCATAAACCCCTTAATCCTTTTTCTGTATCAACAACTTCATATACGCCGTAATCGTTAACGAACCGCGCTTCAAACTTTCGACGGTTTTTATCAGAAGTATCACCAAATTGATCAATAATTCCTAATATCGAATTTGCAACTATTCCTGGCGCTGTATCATACGCGTTCGCCAACACCGAAACAGTTATTCCGTCATCTGTCCGCGACCAGGTGCGGCCGACAAATCCTGGATAACCGCCGCTATGACCGACGAGCCGCTTGCTGTCCTTGGTCTTGGTGACATCGACTCCCAAACCGTAACTTCTTGCGTTTGCTTCGTCAGCGACTTGCCATGATGGATGCTGCATTTCCCTTTTAGAAGCATCGCTCAACAGTTTACCTGAGCCGACCTGTAGAGCAGCAAAGAATTTCACCAAGTCATGCGCCGTTGAGCAAAATCCCGTGGCTGGCTGCAATACGCCAGTTGTAACGTGTTGAAAGGGTTGACGCTGCTGATGCAAATCAAACCTACCGTAGCCAGTTGCCATTTGTAAATCCGGCGAATATTCTGCAGCGGTTTGTTTCAAATCAAGTGGCGCGATAATGTTTTCCGTCACAAAATCAGCGTACGATCTGCCGCTAGCTTGCTCAATTACCAAACCCAGCAAGCCAAAACCAAAATTGGAATATTTAAATTCGGAATTTGGTTCGAACACCAGTTGTGACTTCATGATTTGCTGCTTGAATTCGTCTTTATCTGGAAATTCTCCTTGGAACTGCCAAAAGCCTGACGCCTGACCGTCGCGAATCACGCCCGCCGAGTGGCTCAACAATTGACGCAAGGTTACGTCGCGCCAACGCTGGTCGCTGTGCTGCGCCAGCCACGGTAGATGTGTCGTAACTGAATCATCAATGCGCAACTTGCCGCGCTCCTGCAGCTGCATCACGGCCGTGGCAGTAAATGTTTTTGATTGCGAAGCAACGTGAAAGAGATGGTTGGTTGTTAATTTCTCATTATTTTCTATATTTGCCAGACCGTAGACTTTATGAAAAACCACTTCGCCGTCTTTGGCTATCGACACCGTAAATCCCGGCCAGCGCGCCCACTGGCTGCGCAGCATTAGCCATGAGTCAATGAATTTCAGCGTTCGTTTGGGAATTGATTTCATAGCCTATTTACACCTCCTCAGATATACATTCCTTATGGCCACCACTTCAGCACAAAATCCCGGTAGCCTGGCGCAATTTTGTCAGTAGCTTCGACTTCTGTTCGCGTCAGCCAAACTATACGTTCCTCGCCTCCATCACACGCTCGGTCCGGTAGTTTAATGTTACCGTCAACTATGGCCGTGTAGCCAAGAATAATTTTATGGTCTTTGACGGCACTGCCTCGCGGATAGCGCATATAGAAATCAGCCGGTGTCGCATCAATTGCGATACCCAGCTCCTCGCGCAGCTCTCGCTCTAGCGCCACGTCAGGCGTTTCGCCGGCATCAATATGCCCGCCCGGCAGGCCAAAACCATCATCGTGCGGATAATACATCAGTAGCACACGCTTGCCGTCGCTGCTATACAGCGCTACTTTTACGCTAACTTCGTGTCGATCGTACATTGCGCTCATAATCCCAATTCCTTTAGCTGCGCTGGATCAACCGTTGATGGCGAATCCATCATGACGTCAACGCCTGAGCCATTCTTTGGGAAGGCCAATGTCTCGCGGACATTAGTTTCGTCGATGAGCTCCATGAGGATGCGATCAACGCCAAAGGCACAGCCAGCGTGCGGCGGTGCGCCGTATTTGAAGGCGTTTAGCATGGCACCGAATTTTTCCTCAACGTAGCTTTCGCTAAAGCCGAGCAAATCGAATACTTTGTATAGCACCGCTGGGTTGTGGTTACGCACACCGCCGGAGCAGATTTCATAGCCGTTCATCACCATGTCGAACTGGTCAGCCACGATAGCCAGTTTTTCAGCATCAGTGTTCGCCGATTCCAGCGCCTCTAGGCCGCCCTTTGGCATACCAAATGGGTTGTGACCAAAGTCAAGCTTCTTGCCATGATCATCCCATTCATAGAACGGAAAATCGATAATCCAAGCCAAGGCTACCTCATCCGATTTTTTCAAGTTGAAGTGAGTGGCAAATTCGTTTCGTAGGCGACCAAGCACGGCGTTGACGACCGGGCGAGTGTCAGCGCCGAAGAAGACAACATCACCGTCTTCAGGTTTCATTGTATCTATAAGTAATCTATGTTCTTCGTCTGACAAGTGTTTTGCCACTGGCGAAATCGCATCATAGCCATAAAAATCACTACTAGTGATCGGGATTACATATCCCTGTGCCTCGTCGGGGTGTTTTATTTTAACATATTTAATGTAAGGCAAACCGCCCGCTCCCTCACTTGTAGCAATATCCTCAAACTGTTTGATTTGCTTACGGCTGAGGCTGGTACCGTTTTTCACACAAATCGCTTTGATACACTCGGCGTTCTTGAATACGCCAAATTTGGTGTTAGCAAAGACATCGGTTAGTTCAATCAGCTCCATGCCAAAACGCAGATCCGGCTTGTCCGAGCCATACGTCTCCATGGCGTCGCGGTAGGAAATGCGCGGAATTGGCTGGCCGTCGCCTACTGATAGATCGCTCAAATCCAGCAATTTCTTGCCGGCGAAATCAGTCGCCAGCTGACACATCAGCGGCTCGACTTCCTGGCGAACTTCCTCGCCGTCCTCAACGAAACTCATCTCCAAGTCCAGCTGGTAAAACTCACCGTACAGTCGATCAGCCCGCGGATCTTCATCGCGAAAACACGCCGCCAATTGATAATATCGCGGCACACCGCCAACCATCAGCAATTGCTTGAACTGCTGCGGTGCCTGCGGCAGTGCGTAAAACTTACCTTCCTGCAAACGACTCGGAATCAGAAAATCGCGCGCGCCCTCAGGGCTAGAGTTTGCCAAAATCGGCGTCTGAATCTCGATGAAGTCGCGATCATCCATATACTGATGCATCCGGCGGTACATTTCGGCACGCTTTTTCAGCATCTGTTGCATCTTTGGGCGGCGCAGGTCGAGGTAACGATACTTAAAACGTAAGTCCTCGCCCGCTTGGTTTTCCTCGGCAAAGGGCTGGATTGGCAAAGTTTCGGCTCGGTTAAGTAACGTCAACTTCTCGACCACCAATTCAACTGCGCCAGTCGGAATTTTATCATTCTTTAGTCCAGCCGCGCGTTCGCGCACCATGCCTTCGGCGCGAATGACAAATTCGTCGCGCAGTTCCTCAGCAAGTGAAAACATTTCCGGATCATCGGAATTAAAAACTAGTTGCAATAAACCTGTATGATCACGCAAATCAATAAAAATCAGTCCGCCGTGATCGCGCCGGGAATGCACCCAGCCAGCAACGGTAATTTTCTCGTTGACACAATGTGCCGTTTGTATACTCAAAGTTCGCTTCATATCTCTGTTATTATACTCGATTCACCCGTCCTTTACCAATCTGCGCTGCATTGATAGCTTTTCCAAATAAAATGCGCTACAATTAGCATAAGAATTATGAGGATCCTAAATAATACTCTAGTCAAGATTCTGACGCGTAATAATATTGCGACCGAAGAAACTCTCAAGCCGCTAATAGAAGAGGCAGAACGTTCTTCGCGACCGCTGCAAAATATTGTGCTAGATTCGAAACTAATATCTGAAACTGATTTAACAAAGCTTTTTGCACAATACACCGACATACCTTATGTTGAGGTCGATCCGCGCAACATTCCAACAGAAGTGCTTAATCGCATTCCAGAGCGTATCGCCCGCCAATACAATGCTGTTATTTTTCAAATTGACGAAGACGGCACCATGCACTTGGCGATGGACGATCCAGATGATGTGCTGGCTACTAATTTCATCGAGAAAGAAATCGGTAGCAATACTAAAATCTATATTGCGCCGCATTCTAATATTTTGCAGTGTCTAGAGAACTATCGCGGCGACGTTAATCAAGAACTTAATGAAGTTATTGATGTGCAGCGCGAAGATGACGGCTCGGACCAGAAAGTTTCCGAAGCTGATGTCGCCGAAGACTCACCGATCGCCCAAACCGTCAATTTGCTTCTAGAGTATGCCATCCGCTCGCAGGCATCCGACATTCATATCGAGCCGCGGGAAAATTTCGTGCAAGTCCGCTACCGTATCGATGGCGTACTTAAAGAAGTCAACCAATTACCGCGCAACGTGCTAAATGCATTGGTTAGCCGTATCAAAATTTTATCTAATCTAAAAATCGACGAGCGTCGCGTACCGCAAGATGGCCGCTTCAAAATCAAAGTTGCTGGTAAACAATACGCCTTGCGCGTCAGCACTCTGCCTATCACCGATGGCGAAAAAGTCGTTATGCGTATACTTGACGAATCAAATCAAGCGATTACTCTACAGCAGCTTGGTTACTGGGGTAAGTCGCTAGCAATTATCAACAGCGCTATTGCCGAACCAAACGGTATGATTCTAGTCACCGGGCCAACTGGTAGCGGCAAATCAACTTCCTTATTTTCAGTACTATCTATGCTAAATACACCAGAAGTCAATATCTCGACTATCGAGGATCCAGTCGAATACAAAATCCCCGGCGTCAACCAAACTCAGACTAACGCCAAAGCTGGTATGACTTTCGCTTCGGGACTAAGAGCCTTGCTGCGCCAAGATCCGAACATCATCATGGTCGGCGAGATTCGCGACGGCGAGACTGCCAACCTCGGTGTGCAGGCAGCGCTGACTGGGCACTTGGTATTTTCAACCTTGCACACCAACAATGCGGCGACCTGTTTGCCACGCTTACTAGATATGGGAATTGAACCATTTTTGATTGCCTCGACCGTCAAGGCAGTTGTCGGCCAGCGCTTGGTACGGCGGCTGTGCATGACCTGCCGCGAACAATACGTACCGACACAAGACGAAATCAACGAAATTGTTTCGCTATTCAACTTAAAGCCCGGCCAAACATTTGCTCACATTCACGATTTAGAGCTGCAGGCAATTGAGCAAAAAGTTGGCGGCGATACGCCGGCTGGTACTGACGAAAACACTATTCGCACTCTCTGGAGAGCACACCCAGGTGGCTGCGACGAGTGCGGACACGTCGGCTTCAAGGGGCGCGTCGGCATCTACGAAGTACTGGGTATGTCGCGCGCCATTCAAAAGATGATTACTTCTGATGCTGCTAGCAACCAAATTCAAGATCAAGCAATCGAGGAGGGTATGATTACGATGCAATCTGACGGACTAGTTAAAACATTACGCGGCAACACGACGCTCGACGAAGTGTTGCGTGTTACGAGGGAATCCTAATGGCATCTTTCTCTTATGTTGCAACCAACAAATCCGGCGACGTTGTCCAAGGCAAAATCGAGGCTAGCGATCGGCCTGGAGCTTTATCTGCTCTAACCAAGCAAGGCTTATCGCCTCTGAGTATTGACTCGCTTGAAAAGAAGGGGCTAGCTAGTATTAGTTTTGGCAGCGGCAAAAAAAAGGTCAAAACCGACGACATTGTTATGTTCACGCGCCAAATGAGCGCCATGGTTAGCGCCGGCGTACCTTTGCTGCGCGCGCTATCTTCACAACATGACCATACTGACAGTCCGGCCCTCAAAGCAGTCCTTGGCGATATTATTAAAGACGTCCAATCTGGCATGCAGCTAGCTGACGCCCTAGGCAAGCATCCAGCCACTTTTAACGACGTCTATGTCAATATGGTGCGTGCTGGCGAAGCTGGCGGTATTCTTGACGATATCCTTAGGCGCCTAGCTATTCAGCAAGAAAAAAGTGCTGGTATCCGCAAAAAAATTAAAGGAGCGATGACTTATCCGTTAGTTTTGCTGGTTATTACTATTATGGCCTTTTTGGTTTTAATGGTGTTTGTCATCCCGCAAATCGGCGAAATGATTAAAGGGTTTGGCGGCGAGGATGCCGAATTGCCAGCCTTGACTCAGGTGATGCTGTCAATTAGCGGTTTTTTGACAACCAAAGGGTACTTACTGATACCGGTATTAATTGTTGCTGTCTATTTCTTGCGGCGCTGGCTCAGCACCACGGCTGGCAAGCACGCTTTTCACCGTTTTGTCCTCAAAATACCAGCCATCAATAGCATCATTCAGAAAGTAGCCGTAGCCCGCTTTGCTCGTACGTTTTCGGCGCTCATGGGGTCTGGCGCGGCCGTCCTAGAATCGCTTGAAGTTACTTCGCACTCAGTCGGCAATGTTGTTTACGAGGAAGCTCTGCTAAACGCCGCCAAAGAGGTCGAAAACGGCAAAAACTTATCAACAATCATCGAAAAAACCGGATTGTTCCCGCCAATTGTCTCGCAGATGCTAGCCGTCGGCGAAGAAACTGGCCAAACCGACGTCGTGCTAGTCAAGGTGGCTGACTTTTACGAAGAAGAAGTTGATGTCGCCATCGACAGTATCGGCTCAATTATTGAACCAGTAATGATCGTGCTGATGGGTGGCATGGTGGGGCTAATTGCCGCCAGCGTTATGATGCCAATTGCCGGCTTATCAACGAGTATTAAACAATAAAACTTATGCTATACTGTATATAGAAAAGGGCATCCATGGTAAAACTATTTTTCAAAGACAAACCGATCATCGGGCTCGACATCAATTATACTGGTGTTAAAGTCATGGCCATCAACCAGAAACACGCTGACGTTCGCGGCTACGGCTCGGTCGATCTTGACCCGGTTAAGACACAGGAGGCGCTCGACACCGACGACCACGAGTATCTGCGCGAGCACATAGCCAATATGTTTCGAGATCGCATTATCGGCTCTCTGCCTTCTAACCACGTAGTAATTGGCTTGCCAACGAGCCGCACTTATTCGCGCACCTTTACTCTGCCAGCGAGCGAAGAAAAGCATATTGCCAGCGCTGCCCAACTAGAAGTCGAACGCTATATACCAGTACCGTCAGACTCGTTATACACTGACTACGAAATTATTAAGCGCACCAAAGAGACCCTGATGGTTGTCGTCTCGGCCGCACCGCGCGCACTGGTCGATGCAGTTACGCAAGTCGCCAAGGAAGTCGATCTGCGTCCAGTTGCCGTTGAACCGAGCATGAATGCGGTCGCTCGCATCCTGACCAAAACCGAGGAAGGCAATCGTACCACGCTAGTTATCGACGTCGGCGCCACCAGTACCGATATCGCCGTCCTGGAAGATTCAGCAATTCTCATTACCGGTTCGGCTAATGTCGGCGGCAATAACTTCACTCTAGACATCGCTAGTAAAATGCAAGTGTCGCTAGAAAAAGCTCACCAGTATAAAGTCCTCAACGGCCTCGGACAAAGCGATGATCATGACAAGATTGAAGCCGCCCTCAAACCAAGCCTCGGTCGCATCGTCGGAGAAGCCAAAAAGGTCATCCGTTACTACAGCGAACGTATTTCGGAGGATAAAAAAATCGAGCAAATTCTTATCGTTGGCGGCGGTGCAAATATGCCAGGTATCGGCGAATACTTTACTAACGCTTTCATTTTGCCGGCCCGCGTCGCTAGCCCGTGGCAAGATCTTGATTTTGGCTCGCTTGAGAAACCGCACCGCCAGTTTCGTCCGCGTTATATCACCGTCGCTGGTCTGGCTAGCGTACGGCCATCGGAGGTAAAAAAATGATCAACCTACTTTCACCCGAAGAACGCAAGCAAATTAAGGCTGCCCGGGCTAACTCAATTTTAATGCGCTATGTTGTCATGTCGCTGATAGTTGTTGTGATTATTGTAGTTGAGCTAATCAGCTCGTATTTTATGCTAGTATTCAACCAGTCTGCCAGCAGAGAAACCATAAATGACAATCAAAGTAAATCTTCAGCCTTCAGCTCGGTCAAGAGCGATGCCGAAAAGTATCGTTCTAACCTGCGGGTAGCAAAATACATTCTTGACACTCAAGCGCCATATACTGATATTCTAAATGCGATTGCCAAGAGGTTGCCAAACGGCGCCTCGCTCACTGGCATATCAATCGACCCGACGACTTTTGGAACTGCTTCCGTGCAAATTCAAACCCACGTCAGTTCGTACGCGCAGGCCATTGAAGTCAAAAATAGCTTGCAAGAGACGTCTATCAACAAAGTTAAAGTTTTTGACAGTGTTAGCCTATCAAACGCTACGCACGAAATTGGCGACAATACATTTCAGGCAAATTACACTGTAATCTATTCAAAGAAGGTACTGCCATGAAATTCGTTCTAAAACCAACTACATTCCGCATTTTGCTTATCGTCAGCCTACTAGTTATTGCGGCAGCGGGCGTAGGCAGTTTCGTCTTCGGACACCAAGAGATTGTTAAATATGCAGAGGAAACCCGCAAACTCAATACCGAAGCACAAGCCTCTAGCAACGAATTACAAGCCCTTTCAAGCCTCAAATCGAAACTAGACAACAGCAAAAGCGACGTAAAACGCGCTGAACAAATCGTTTCGACCAGTAAGAAATATCATTATCAAGATCAAATTGTCAGCGACATCGAAAATCACGCAAATAGCGCTGGTATTAAAATCGCTTCAATCGATTTTTCAGCAAATGAAAGTAAATCCAGCAGCTCATCAAGCTCATCGTCGTCTGGCACTGCTAAAAACACTAAAAAACCAGCGCCAGACGGCTTCAAATCGGTTACCGCTACCGTTAACTTGAGCAATCCGGTATCTTATGAGCAAGCATACATTTTCTTGCGCTCTTTAGAACAAGGGCTTTTCCGGATGCAAATTTCTAACCTGGCCTTAGCCAAAGATGACAACAACGGCATCACAGTTAGCGCACTAACTCTGGAGGTATATACAAAATAATGGAAGTCTCAGACGCATTTCGCATTCTCGGCGCAAAGACAGCTAAATTCTTTGGCCGGTATCACTTTTTATTGTTTTTCATGTTAGCTGCCGGCGGATTGTCAGTTGCTACCATCCTACTCTACCAAACACTCACTACGCCAGCAGAAGAACCGCAAGCTAGCACCTCCGCTAGTTTTGATGATACTACCATCAAACGCATCCGCAAGCTAAAATCAGCTGGCAATGCACCGAGCACGCCGCCGCCAGCCAACGATAGGACAAACCCGTTTTAGTCTATGATTTTGCTCGGTTCAGCGGTACTCAATGCAGAAATATTCAGTATTCAAACTGGCGGCAAGGTAGCGCGCACAACCCGCGCAATCATTAATCCCGCCAATCTGCAAATTATCGCCTTCGAAGTGTCAGGGCCACTAATTCAGCAACACCCCGCGCTGATGTTGCTTAGCGATGTGCGCGAACTGAGCAATATGGGCTTCATTGTCGACGACATCGACCAATTCATAGCTCCGACCGACGTTGTGCGCGTCAACGACGTCTACCAGCTAAAGTTTGATATCATCGGCAAACTAGTACTTGACGAAAAACGCCATAAACTTGGTAAAGTCATCGACTTCACAATAGATACCACGCAGTTTCTCATTATGCAGCTGTCGGTCAAGCGGCCGCTACTGCGTAGTTTCAATGATACTGAGATTTTGGTACATCGCAGCCAGATTATCGAGATTAATAACGATTCAATTGTTGTTCATTCCCAAGCTAAAGCCCCTGAGCCAGAACTTCACGAAGTAGTCGGTAGCTACATCAATCCGTTCCGCAAACCAAAGCAGGCTCGACAAAATTCAGATATTGATTAGCAATCTTCTCGGCGCAAAGCAGTTTTGATATCATCAAAGCTAAACCCCTGGCGCGCTAGATATTGCATGAACTTTTGCTCATCAGAGTAACACCGGCGTTTTTTAGCAATAACTTTAGCCAGCTCGCCGAGATCATTACGCGACGAATCTGCGATTACCGAATCAATGATTGTTTGTGCTATACCTTTTGCCGCCAATTCGCTACGCAGTTTTCGCATAGATACGCCTTTAACCTGATGTCGATTTTCAACCCACCAGTTAGCAAATTTCTGATCGTCAATGTAACCGCGCGCTTGCAACTTCGCAAAAACACGCTCTGCCACGGTTTTCGCGACACCTGGCTTTTCCGCTAACTTACCAGTTTTTCTATTTTTATATTTACGAGCCAATGTTTTACGGTAAAGATAATCACGTACTTCACTGCTACTACGCGGTCGCATCAATACATACTCAAGTGCTCGGGCATATATTTTGCCGAATTCACTCTCTTGCTTGAGATTAGCTAACTCCTCTTTCGATAAAACCTGGCCAGCCTTAATCCCGAGATCAACAACCTGCGAAATATCCAGGCTAAAATCATATTTGCCATCAATATACACGTTGACGCGATCCGAATCGCGAACTTGCGGCGAAAGCGACGTCACAGTATATCGTTCTTGCTGCTGAGCCATATCATTATTATAGCTGAAAAAGCGGCCATTTACCGACTAGCAAGCTACTATAGTTTGCACAAATTATCATAGCATTCAAAGATACTACACCACTAAACCCAGCTCGAATATACTTCTAGCGGGCCGTTTTCTTTTTACTTCTAATCTTTCGGTTCTGGTTCGGCAACTTTTTCGCGAACTTTAGCGTCAATTTCAGCCAGGACTTCTGGATTTTCTTTCAAGTATTTTTTAGTAGCTTCGCGACCTTGGCCGATTGTTGCATCATTATACTTATAAAACGCTCCAGATTTACTCAAGATTCCGTACTGAACACCCAGATCGACAACATCACCCGTTTTACTGATACCCTCGTTATACATGATATCAAACTCAGCCGTACGGAACGGCGGCGCAATCTTGTTCTTGACGATCTTGACGCGCGTGCGGTTACCGCGGATCTCATCGCCGTCCTTGATTTGCCCAATTCGGCGAATGTCTGCTCGCACCGATGCATAAAACTTAAGCGCATTACCGCCAGTAGTTGTCTCGGGGTTGCCGAACATCACACCGATTTTCATGCGGATTTGATTAATAAAGATTACCGTAGCCTTCGATTTGTTAATAATACCAGTTAATTTGCGTAGTGCCTGGCTCATTAATCGTGCTTGCAAACCCATGTGTGAATCACCCATGTCACCGTCAATTTCAGCTTGCGGCACCAACGCTGCTACCGAATCAACTACTATTAGATCAACGGCATTTGAGCGCACAAGTGTTTCGACAATTTCCAGTGCTTGCTCGCCGTTGTCGGGTTGCGATACTAGCAAATTATCAGTGTCAACGCCAAGCCGTTTAGCATATGCTGGATCAAGTGCATGCTCAGCATCAATAAAGGCTGCTGTGCCGCCTTGTTTTTGCATTTCGGCGATAGCATGTAGTGTCAAGGTTGTCTTACCGCTTGATTCTGGACCATAAATCTCGATAATTCGACCTTTCGGATAACCGCCGCCCAGCGCCAAATCTAAGCTCAGACTACCACTTGGCAATAGCTCGACGTCAACTTTTTTAGCCTCTCCTAGCTTCATGATTGAGCCGTCGCCAAACTGCTTGGTAATCTGCTCCATCGCCAAACCCAACGCCTTTAACTTGCCGTCGTCAGCCGCTGGCTTATCTGCAGATGTTTTTGGTTCGCTTTTCTTCGCCATATCTCCCCTTTCTTGCTGATATCTTTAATTATACATGAGCGACGCAGTTTTTGGTATAATGGTAAGTATGAAACAAAACGGCTTCACAGTTATCGAACTTTTACTGGTGATAGTTTTACTTGGAGTTGGCAGCTGGCTATTTTTTAATGAAAAAGCAACTATCGATGCCACTGCTCGCGACAATCAGCGTAAAGTCGCTATCAACGCGATGTATTACGGATTGGAAGAGTATTTCTACGCTAAAAACGGCTATTATCCGGCTTCGATTGACAGCAAAACGCTGCGCACCGTCGACCCTGCTCTTTTCACTGATCCGAAAGGCAAAAAACTTGGCAATAGCGGCAGCAGCTACGTCTACGAATCAACAGGTTGCAATAACGAAAATCGATGTACTGGCTACACGCTGCGCAGTTCAATGGAACGTGAAGATACTTACACCAAGACTAATCGCGATCACAAGAAATAATCAGCTAGTCATCATTCGTGACTGGGCGGCCATTCTTGAACGCCTCAACGGCATTATTAAGAACCGCTACTTGGTTTTTTGGATCAGCAACATAGCTAAAGCGATAGGTTGTTTCGTCGCCCTCGGTACTTAACCGAATCGATCCGTAATTAAATAAAGTTTGTAGAATACCTTTTTGCGAATAGCTAGAGTCCTCGATATTCATCAGGCTAACTGTTTGTTCGCGTTTTGAAAACAAGCTTATTTGAATTTCTTGAATAACACTTTCGTTGGTCAAGAAAAAGCGATTTTGCATATATACCCAAATCGCTATGTACAAACCGATACCGAATAAAATAATCACCATCAAGCAAATCAAAATAACCTGCGGATACATTGATTGCGCCAAGCCAATCGGCTTAGCAATATCAGGGTAGCAAAACATGAAAACTGACACCAAAATAATTGCAAGAATCATCGCAAATGTCGGCCCCCAAATACCAATGCTGTGCCGCGGAATCATTTGAATGACATACTCATGCTCGCTGAGATTAAGCCACGGGTAGAGGCGGCATGATTCTTCGTGCTTGCGGCGGGTCTCTTCGGAAATATGAACCGGAATCGGCTCGGTTGAGCGCGCTACATGCACGACCTGCTTGCCAGAGTCGGTGACTGATACTGGGTTGGTCTGCTGCACAGCCGATTCTACACCAGTAGCCTGCTCTTGCTGTTGTGAAGCTGTGTATAACGGACGTCCTTCAGCGTCGTAAGCGACTGGTCTACGGCTATCGTCATCGTCCATGATACCTCCTCGTTTATACTACTTGTAGTATACTATAAATTCCCTGTATTGCCGAGATGCCGCTTCGCCTTAATCGTTACCCGGCGGCCGCGCGGCGTACGCTCGATGAAGCCGATTTGCAGTAGATACGGCTCGTAAAAATCCTCAATCGTCGTTGCTTCGTCGCCAGTCAGGGCAGCAATGGTCGTTAGCCCCACCGGGTTATCGCCGTAATTTTCCAGGATTGATTGTAGTAAATTGCGGTCGGCTGGGTCCAATCCCAGCTCGTCTACTTCCAACATTTCTAGCGCACTCGTTGTCGTTTTCACATCAATTATGCCATCACCATTGACGTCAGCGTAGTCACGTACGCGCTTGAGCAGACGGTTAGCGATGCGCGGCGTCAGGCGGGCCCGCGTTGATAACAGGTTCGCTGCTTCATGCCGAATCGATGACTCTAAAATAGCCGCACTCCGCGTCACAATTTTAGCGATATCCTCTGGTTCATAAAATTCCAAGCGATAAATATGCCCGAATCGATCGCGCAGCGGCGCTGCCAAGCTGCCCGTCCGCGTGGTCGCACCGATCACCGTAAACCGCGGCAAATCCAGCCGGATAGAGCGCGCCGCCGGCCCCTTGCCAATGACGATATCCAGCTTAAAATCCTCCATGGCCGAATATAAAATCTCCTCCACTGCCCGGCCTAGCCGATGAATCTCATCGATGAACAAAATATCGCCGTCCGCCAGGTTGGTCAAAATCGACGCCAGATCACCCGCCTTTTCAATGGCCGGACCGCTGGTGATACGCAAATTTGTCCCCATCTCATTGGCGATCACCGTCGCCATGGTCGTTTTGCCAAGCCCCGGCGGGCCGTACAGCAGCACATGGTCCAGCGGCTCGCTGCGCTGTTTGGCAGCGGCAATCGCCAATTTCAAATTCTTCTTCAATCGCTCCTGCCCAATGTATTCGCCAAAACTCTGCGGACGCAAACTCACCTCAATCCGCTGCTCCTCGGCGTCGTCGTCATGCGGGCTGGTATCGACTATTCGTTCAATTGCCATGAACTAATTATACCATTCAGAAAGATACACTATTACCAACAGGGGCAATTTTGCCAACATTCCCAGGAATTGACAACCGATCAGCACAAGCAGTTGGCCAATTATTAAACACTTCTTGGCTAGGTTCGCCCAACTCCCCGCTAGTAATGAATTTTTTATTGTCTTCAACTCGACTCAACATCCACTTAATCACTTCCTCCGCAACACCACATGCCCTCATGTCATTTTCCAGATAATCCTGATAATTAGACAAGAACAGAGACTCTAATTCTTGAAACTCCTGCCATGACATATTACTACATCCTTCGATCCTAAATCTCGTAGCGTAATTCAAAAAGTCCTGATTGTTCGCTCCCCAGATATAGCCAAGATCAGCATGATGCAACAATTTAGCCTCAATACTATCACGACAGACCCTCTCTTTTGGACCAATGATCGTCCCGAGAATTGCCCTTTTCATGAACTCATACTCAGCTGAATTAGGTTCATATTGCTCGCCAAGGAATGAGACAGCATAATGTTCTTTAGTGGAATATCCATACGGAGGTGGACCAACTGCAAGTCCAGCATCATGTGCTGCCGCTGCCACCAGTAACAGGTCTTTCTGATCCGAACTCATCTTGTCCTCTGGAATCACATCTGTCAGTAAGCGCGTCGAATGCATCACGTCTACACCGTGTGCTGGCTGGTGATATGGATAATTTGGATAGGTAGCTAGTAGACTAGCTGACAACTCGGCAAGAGACTCTGCCTGTTCTTTGCTATGAAATAGCTTTGCAAGGTTCTCCTCTGAGGTATATCGGTCCAGTACCTTTGCTGATACTGTTGATTCTGCATCGGTCACTGTTGGGTCGCCCTGGCTAGCACAGTTTCGACGTTTCCATAACTGGTTGTCGAGATTTTTTTCGGTAGTAGCTCTATTCACAAACCTATATTATATATCATTTGTACTATTTAGTCAATAGTACGGCGTCATGGCCTCTGTAGCCGAGTCGGTCTTACCGGGTATATGCTAAACTTATCATTTCTTCAACGCCTCGGTCACCCGTTGCGCCGTCGGTAAGTTGACGTCAACATTTTCCAGCGCTTTGGTAGCGTCCGCTAAGGTGTAGCCCAGCGCCATCAGCGCTTCCAATGCTTCGTCTGACGTGTTCAGTTCGGTTTGGATGGGCTCGTTTGCCCGGCCATAATGCGTCGGCAAGCCGACCTTGTCGCTGAGATCAACCACTACACGCTCGGCAGTTTTTTTGCCAACACCGGCAGCTTTTTGCACAAAAGCGGCATCACTGTTGGCGATGGCATTGCGCACTTGTTCCGCATCGCCTAGGCTGAGGATGGCTAGCGCCGCCTTCGGACCGACGCCCTGCACGGTGATCAGCATTTCAAACAGCTTTTTTGCCGCCAAACTAGAAAAACCAAATAGTTCTTCCGCCTGCTCGCGCACATGGTGGTAGGTATAAAACTTGACGTCTTGATTCAGTACCGCCGCCTCAAAATCGCCAGCTGCCACACTGACTTCGTAGCCAACGCCGTGAACGTCAACCACGACGCTGCCAGCGCCAAACTTTTCAGCGATCACACCAGAAAGATGAGCTATCATAATCAGCTATGGCGACGTAGTGTTACCGCCAGGATTATTACTATTATTGCCGCCATTATTGCTACCGCCAGAATCGCCTGAGCTGCCGCCACTATTATCGTTTCCGCCAGCAGCCGCACAATTGCTAGTATCTTTACTGTAGTTCACGCCGTCGATTTTACTTTTATCGACCATAACCACTGAGCCTGTCTTGAGATCACAGGCTGCAACTTTAGCATTTGTGCTTTTACAGTTAGCAGTGTCTTTCGAGTATTTTGTCGAGTTAAAGCTAGCTTCGTCGATAGTTTCAACCTTGCCGGTAGAGAGGTTGCAAACGGTAATCGTCGGCGCCTTACAATTAGCAGTATCTTTTGAATATTTCGTCGAGTCAAACTTATCCTCATCGATAGTTTCAACCTTGCCGGTAGAGAGGTTGCAAACAGACACTTTAGTTGGCTCGGAATTACACGATTCAGTCGGCAGAGCGCCGCTCATAAAGTATTCATTATAAGTATTAGCGCCAGCTTTCGCCGCCAAGCCGCCCTTGTCCTTACAGACAGCGCGCTGAACGATACCGCTCGGCAGAGTGAATTTAACATCTGGCTTGCCTGACAATAGCGACGTCATCGTACTCTTCCAAATCGGCCCAGCCATGTCGCTACCACCGCTAATCATAGCAGAGTTATCATTATTGCCAACCCAAACACCAACAACGTATTGCGGATTATAGCCAATTGTCCAAGCATCGCGGTTGTCGTTGGTGGTACCAGTTTTAACAGCAACAGTATGATTACCGTTAACCGTAATTGACGAGCCAAAGATGCGTGCGCGAGTTGTTCTGTCGCTAAGAATATCTGAGATTAGGTAAGCCCCCTGAGCGCTAATAACTTGCTTAGACTTGCCCTCGTGTTTGTAGATTGTTTTAGCGTATTTATCGTCAATCTGAGTAATTTTAGTAATATCATATTGCTTGCCGCCATTAGCGAAAGCAGTATAAGCATGCACCATATCCTGCAAAGATGCCTCGGCTGAACCAAGCGCCAACGATAAGCCGTGATCGCCCTTCTTAATAGAGGAAATGCCCATACTGTTAGCAGCTGTTACTGAACGAGAAATGCCGTATTTTTGCATAACTTCAACACTCGGGATATTCAATGACCAGTTGAGAGCTTGGCGCACCGTAGCACTACCGCCGCGGCTAGCTTCATTTTTATCAGCATCGCGCGGCACATAGCCGCCGCCGAAATCCTTAACTTTATCTTGCAAAATAGTCGCTGGCGTAATCACGCCGTCTGCCAATGCTGCTGCGTAATAAATCGGTTTGAAGCTAGAACCTGGCTGGCGCCTAGTCGTCACCATGTTAACCTTGCCCCATTTTTCATTATTATAATCAGCACTACCAACCAAAGCTCGAACTTCACCAGTCGTTGGATCAACGACAACTCCGCTGGCATTAGAGCCGCCCATTCGGTTAATATGCCTCATTTGCTTGTTAATGTTGTCTTTGAGGGTATTCTGCATATCGATATCTAGCGTCGTTGTGACTTGATAACCAGAACGCATAACTTTTTCGTAGCCATCTTTTTCGTAGCCGCCTTTTTTAGAGCTATATTTATCGCTGAGCTCAGCCACCACCATTTCAGCAAAATGCGGCGCCACGCTATCATTCTGCGTTGACGGCGGTGCATAGGCCAATTGCTGGGCTAAAGCCTCTGTTTTTTGCGCTTCGGTGACGTAGCCCTCTTTTACCATTCGACTGAGTACCGTTTTTTGCCGTTCTTTAGCATATTCAGCACTGCCGCTAATCGGTGAATAGCTGCTCGGTGCCGGCAATACGCCAACCAGCATAGCGCTTTCTGCCAAAGTTAGTTCTTTCGGTGTTTTATTGAAATAAGTCTTAGCCGCATCCTCTATACCAAAAGCGTTTTCACCAAAATAGACCGAATTGAGATACATGTCAAGAATCTCGTCTTTAGAATAGTTTTGCTCGACAGCAATCGACATGAAGAACTCTTGATATTTACGCATCAAACTATGCTCGTCGCTTAGCAAGGTATTCTTAACTAATTGCTGAGTGATGGTCGAGCCACCGCCATGCCGCGTCACTGCCGCCCTAGCGATACTAAAAAGATTAAATCCGCCATGTTTATAAAAATCTTTATCTTCGCTCGCCAGCAAAGCATTCTTCATATGATCAGATATCTGGTCGAGTTTCACGATATTGCGTTTCTCAGCCCGACCAATACTATAAAAAGTCTTACCATTTCTGTCTTTTAGAACGATTCCGGTATTATTACGGTTCATCAAACGTTCAACGTCGCGGATATCATTAGCCAGCATGATGTATGTTACTACTGGTATGATAATCATAATTGCTAGAATAGGACCGCCAACAACGGCAACCTTCTGCTTGCGCGACAATCCTTGCCACCAAGCGACCAGTTTACCGAACTTACCCGTCGGCTGGCGATGAACCTTACGAACTGGAGATTTCTTACGACCTATGTTAGCGTAGCGCGATAAACGTGGCGGTTGCTTTTGTATCTGCATCACCTACCATTATATCACCTTACGCTTCAATACGGCTCATAAACGCATGCGTTAAAGCTGCCGCCAATGCGTCAGCGCAATCATCAGGCTTCGGCACCTCTTGCAACCCTAGCTGAATACGCACCATTTCTTGAATTTGCGGCTTTTTAGCGGCACCATAACCAGTGATTGATTTTTTGATTTCATTCGGCGTGTATTCGTGAATTGGCAATTTCGCTTGGCGACCTGTCAATATTGCTACGCCGCGCGCCTCGGCGACACTGATTGCTGTCGTAATATTCTTGGTAAAAAACAGTTTCTCAACCGACATAACATCCGGCTGCGTTTCTTTAATAATATCGGTTAAACCCGAGTAGATCTCTTCAAGACGATCTGGTAATGGCGTGTGTGCTGGCGTAGTGATCACTCCAGCCGTAACCAGCCTCGTTCTACCACCGTTGACATCAATTACGCCAAATCCGAGAATACCTGTACCAGGATCAATTCCGATGATTCGCATGCTGGTATAGATCACTTCCTGCCAAATCGAATAGCTTTTCTTAAGCCGCGCTTAATTTCAGTGCGCCATTCCCAGACACCATAACTAACACCCGCCAAGGCTAGTCCGCCAATCGTCCACCACACCGCTGGATTAGTTTGCTGAACTGTTACTGGCTGCACTGGATAAGCCGCTAATGTATTACTAGCTTTCTTGATTTTGCGGCAGCGGCCAGTTGAAGGATTGCGTTCCCAGCCTGCTTTGCACGGTTTGGGTAGATCATCAACAGAAGCAATCTTCTTGCAACGGCCAGTTTCTGGGTTACGGAATTGGCCCTCTTTACACGGTTTCAGAACCGCTGCAGCCGCCTTGGCAATTGAGCGACAACGCCCGGTCTCCTCGCTGCGATATTGACCTTCTTTGCAAGGTTTCAAGGCAACGGTTTTTTTCTTGTTCTGAACAATATTGCGGCAGCGGCCAGTCTCTTCACTGCGATATTGGTCATCGCGGCATGGTTTCAATATTTTTATTTTTGGTTTAGCCGACAACGCTTTCAGGCTACCCTTACCATAATTAAGTTTAGGCGTAAAATCATTACCCTCGCTACCTGGACTCGGCGTCGCCCAGCGCCAAGTCGCAGTTTTAGTATCATACGCCCAAGATCGCCCTTTGTTACTAACACTATCGGCTTTCTCATACGGTATCACGCCGTTCTTATAGGTAGTTAACCCGTTGGCATCTTGCAGCCACACTGTTCCAGACGCCTTGTCAAGATGCAGCGTCTTCCCCGATATAAGAAAGATTTTACCCGGCAGAACCGTGCCCGATAACTTCGAAAGATTATTAGTAGAATCTGACACCGCTTGGTTGCCGCTACGCAAGCGGTAGAGTGATAAGTCTATTGGGCTTTGACTAACATTTTTAACCTTAACATAGCTATGACAAGCAAGGTTCGGGTCAGCCGTAGCACAATCTGCTGGATTCGGTAAAATTTCTAGAATCTGTAAAGTTGGCGTCGGCGGCAAACGGTACAAATCACTTGATGTCATATTGCCAGTCGCTCGTTTACGAAAATCAGTTTTAAAGACGCCAGTTCGATAAGATATGCTCCAGCCTTTACGCTCCCAGATATCATTTTGATATTTGCCGAGATCGGTATTGTTAATTCGAACCGCCTCAACCAGCTGTCCAGCTTGATAAACATTTATCTCTTTATCGTACAAAGCATCGCTATTCGGAACTGGACAGCCCACTAAAGGCAATGCGTCATCCGCATGCGACAAGTTCGGGTTGTACAGCGTTAAATAACTCTTCGGCCGCAGATAATCTCGCAATTTAGCATTACAAACAAAATCAGCTTCCGCTGTTGCGTAACGTAGTTCTAGCGACATCTGTCCTAGATCGAAAAATTCATCACTAGTATTATAAAGTTCTATCGCCGCATAGCCGTATTTTGGATCAGTTTTAAACGCCGAGACTACAACATCATTTTTTGCTAACAACGGTGACGGTAATGTTGTTATTTTATATACAGTTTCGTTGGCACTAGTAGGGTTTGATGGAACCGACGGCGGGATTTCAGCAGGCTTGGCAGTGGTTTTGTTTTCAGCAGTCTGCAGCGGGAGTGTCTTCCCATCGTTCGCAGCTGGCAATGAATTAGAATTTTCTTTATTAATTAGCGGCTCGTTAGACTTACCGAGTTTTTCCTCTTGTTTAGCGGTTGGTAAATTCTCGCTATTGTTTTCGCTCGCAACGCTTAGCGTGTTATCCGGCGAAACAGCCGCCGTCGATACAGCATCTGCCGCTGCCAACCCCGAAAATACTGGCTGAAGAGTTATAGTTGCTATCAAAATGACGAGTTTTAGACATCGCATCAGGCCTCCTAGCAATTATAAATACCATGTATACTTATAATCTACATGAAGGCAAGCTTAAAAGTCAACTAATCGTTAATATCAGCAGTAATATCGGCATTCGTATAGACGTTTACCACATCATCAAGATCGTCGAGCGCGTCAATAATTTTTATTACTTTGCGAGCGGTTTCAGCATCGCTGATAGGCACGTCATTTTTGGCAATGTATTGCAACTCGGCTTCCTCGATGGTCATACCTGCATCAAGCAACGCCTTACGAACGCTCGCTAAATCTTTCATGCCAGTATAGACAATTAGTTTACCATCAGCCTCAACAGCATCTTCGGCGCCTGCGTCAAGTACTTGCAACAATGCTTCTTCGCCGCTTGCTGCCACCCGAATAACCCCTTTACGGTCAAATTGAAACATCACGCTGCCAGCATCAGCCATTGAACCGCCGTTTTTAGTTAAAGCCAATTTCACCTCTGGTAAAGTTCGATTACGGTTATCAGTGGCTGTTTCAATGATAATCCCTACGCCGCCAGGGCCATAACCTTCGTAAGTAATTTCTTCTAGCGCCGCTGAATTTTTGTCGGCAACCCGGTCGATCGCCCGCTGAATATTAGCAGCTGGCATATTTGCCGCCTTAGCTTTTTCGATAGCCATCGCTAGACTAGAGTTCATTGTGGGGTCAGTGCCAGCCCGCGCTGCGATAGCGATCTGGTTGCCAATTTTAGTGAAAATCGCACCGCGTTTAGCATCAACAACAGCTTTTTGACGATGTGTTGTCGCCCATTTACTATGTCCTGACATGACTACTCCTCGTTAGTTTATTGATAAATGCTTACTTATATAATAGCAAATGAGCCCTGTTATGTCACTATCGAAGCATCGCGCAGTCGATAGCCGCTACGCCATTTCATGAACCACACTGCCGCAATTATCAAACCGTACCATAGCACCGCTATCCACCACGGTATTTGCAGCTCAACTGCAGCCCAAGATTGCTCGGCACACCAATTCACTACTACAATCATCGCATCAAGCATCATCTGCGCTGGCCAGCCAATGATGTGCGCTATCGTTGGAACGATCAATCCGCTAACGCCACCTATTGATGTTAGCAACATCGCCAACGGTATAAACGGACCAACCAGGATATTCGCCAACAACGAAATTACACTCAACTGCCCAAAGGCTGCCATGATAATCGGCGCAGTTACCAGCTGTGCCGCTAATGTTTCTAACAGAATTTGAATGATAGCTGGGACTTTATCAGCCGAAAAGAAATAGGCCGTCATCACTGGCGCCACGATAATCACACCAGCGAATGCTGCAAAACTTAGCATCCAACCCATGTCTCCCCAAGCATAACTCGGATTGCACAATACCGTTATTGCCGATACTAGCCCCAGCAAAACAACTGGATGAAACTTTCGGCCGACATACCATGCTAGTAAGCTTAATCCAGTAACAAGCCCAGCGCGCACCATGCTCGGGCTAGCGCCAGTCATAGCGATAAAACCCAGCACCAAGCTACAGCTAACCAGCGTCGCTAAATATTTTGATATTTTTGCGAATAGCCGCCGCGCCAAACGTACCAGAATTGTTAAATTGTAGCCGCTCGCTACAATGATATGGGTCAGACCAGCAATCTTCAAAGCCTCCAGTAGATCATCTGGCAGCATACTTTTCTTACCCAATAAAAAGCCAATGCCTAAACTAGCTCCTGGGTCACCAATCGCTTTATGTACGCCATCAGCAAAAGTATCGCGCAACTCTAGTGCTGGATCGCCGCCAGATGTTCGCTTGACACTGTCAAGCTTCGCTTTTGCTAATACTGCCGCGAAATTGCCAAAACCCGGCTTCAATACACCGCGCAAAGCAAGTTCATCACCGCGTTTAATTGCTGGATTACCGCGCAGCGACAACCAAATTTGGCCAGGTAAAGACGTCTCGCCCATTTTGATATAAGTTATTTGCAGTCTAGTACTACCAGCTACGTTATCTGCGTCATCCCGCACTATTCCAGTTAATCGCACTGATTGACCATACAACGGTTTATATAACTGTAGTTGCACTTGATCGCTAGAGCCGCGAGCCAGTCCAACCAACAAGCCCGCACCTAGCATCAAAATTAACAAAATCCGCCGCCGCTGCCAAAAAGCTAAACTAATCAGCGGGATGGATGCAATAATTAACCACCAGCTAGCCCCGTTCCACCATTGCGCCAATACCAAGCCGCTAACTAGTCCGTAGCATAAAGCGGCAATATGCCACATTGGATGAAGCCGCTCGCCCAACCATCTCATATTTCGATAGTAGCATAGCTTGACACGACTCGCCGCAAACTGTATAGTAAGATTTACTCGGGCCCATAGCTCAGCTGGTTAGAGCACCTGCCTTTTAAGCAGGGTGTCGTGAGTTCAAGCCTCACTGGGCCCTCCATTTCAAGAATAAGAAGACCTCCTCAGCGTGAAGGTCTTTTATTTTTTAGCTGTCTTTATTCTTTACTCTTCTTTTTTGATTCGTTGCGCCGCACATGAGTTTGCAACACATCAATTATCGACAGCACCAGGCACACAGTCACGATAATAGCATAAGACGCATTAATACGGCTGACGATTTGCTTGCCGAACTCATCAACCACTAGCGCATTTTCTAGCGGCTCAAACATTAATACCACAGCTAACACTGCAAATATCACTGACCCGCCAATTCGCTGAAATTTGTTACTAGCCGCCGGCCCGCTGAATAGTAATATCAGTGAAGGTGCTAGAGTTAATATAACCGCCACCACATCTACTAACGGCGGACGGATGATAACGATGCCAAAATTAGCAACGTATGGCGTTGCCTCGCTACTCCACAAATCAGCCAAGATTGAACCAGCTGCTAGCGCTAGCGTCAATACGCCGAATCGCCGGCGCGTCATATATGCCAACAAAAACAACACGCCAAAGACTATTGCTAGAACGATAGTAAAAGTCATGCTTTTATTTTATCATGTCGTCTATGTACGATGACAAGTTAAAAGCCCGTGTCTCATGAGAAAATACCGCGTTTTTTAGAGGCTTCGAATTGCTCTAACAGTTCACGCTGCTTTTTAGACAGTTTAGTCGGTGTATCGACAATAATGCTAACGATATGGGCGCCGCGCCGTTCGCTGCGCGGGTATGGCACGCCATGGCCAGACAATTTAAAATCAGTACCCGACTGCGTACCGGCCGGTACCTTCATGGTAATTATGCCGTCGACTGTCTCAACGTCAATTTCAGTACCGAGTGCCGCATCAACCATACCGATATGTTCTTGGCTAAGAATCAAATCGCCCTCGCGGGTAAATTTCTTATGCGCTTTAACGCGAATATTGATGTATAAATCACCACGTTCGCCGTCGGCAATCGCTTCACCGCGCTCGCGCAAACGAATTGTCGAACCGTCATCAATACCTGCTGGAATTTTGACAGTGATTTTCTGCTCGCGGCGTTGCACGCCAGAGCCATGGCAAACTGTACATTCTTTCTCGGGTATTTTACCGCGGCCTTTACAGGTTTCGCAGACTACCGCTTGTTGGATCGGGCCAAACATCGTGTTCATTGTGCGGACACGCTGGCCGGCGCCTTGGCAATCTGGACAAGTTTTCATCTCGAAACCCGGTTCGACGGTCGCGCCGTGGCAATGCTCGCATTCGTCGTTAATCATTAACGCAATCTCGACATCTTTGCCAAACACCGCTTCTTCGAAAGTCAAAGTAACACGCGTTTCAACGTCGCGCCCACGCGGCCGGCTATTGCGGCGCGATTGCCCGGACGGCCCGCCAAAAAACTGACTGAAAATATCGCCCAAGCCTTCGCCAAAATCGAAATTAATATTTTGACCTTGGCCGAAACCGCCAAAACCTTCAAAAGGATTACCGCTGTAACCAGCACCACCGCCAGAACCGCCTACGCCAGCATGACCGAACTGGTCGTAGCGTTGACGTTTTTGCTTATCTTTGAGAACTTCGTAAGCTTCGTTAATCTCTTTGAATTTCTCTTCACTGCCGCCTTCTTTGTCGGGGTGATACTTAACAGCCAGCTTACGAAAAGCTTTCTTAACTTCGTCTTCAGAGGCGTTTTTGCTGATACCTAGTACTTCATAATAGTCGCGCTTTGCCATATTGCTATAGTATAGCGCGTTAGCACTCGAAGTGCAAGAGTGCTAAAATTACTGACTTATTTAACGTCAGTAGCCGATGGACTCTTATTATTTTTGTTCGGATTACGCGCCGCCAGCACGCGCAAATCGTCAACTACATCAAATTCATCGAGGATTTTACGGCCAAGCAACGCCTCTAATGTATCCTCGAGCGTTAAGATACCCGCTGTCTCGCGATAATCGTTAACAACAATAAACATATGATGCCGCGTTTTGATAAAGGCCGACAAGGCGCGCTCCAGCTTCTGGTTTTGGTTGATAAAGTAAATCTTCTTGTCCATCGCCGTTTCAACGCGGCTAGTTTTCTTACCGTTATCAAGCGTCAGTAAGCTACGAATATGCAGAATACCAACAATATGGTCAATATCACCGTCAGTCACCGGGAAGCGGCTATGGCCAGTCTTATGCAGTTCATCAAGCAGCAACGGCCCAATCACATCTTCCTTAGCTACTGTATTCATTACGCCGCGCGGCGTCATTACCTCTTCGACGGTTTTTTCATGAAAATGCAGGGCATTATTGATTAGTTTTTTCTCTTCAAGCGACAGTATTCCCGATGATTCGCGTATCAAATGCTCAAGTTCTTCCCGCGAGCTAAGAATATTCGGCTCATTCTGCACATTAACACTGCGCAAAACTTGCCCCAAGCGCGGATGCCGCTCGACGAAAGTCAGCAATCTCGGCTCTATCCGCCGGTAATATCCATCAACCATCTGCACCAACCAGTCAAAATGAGCAATTCTACTATATACTAAAGACGTCATCACGCTAATAGCTACGCCGATAAAAAAACCAAACGCCGATACTGCCGATAATACCGCCAGAACCAGTAGTAGGGCTTCGGTTGCCTTACGCAGCGATACAATATCATCAAGCAGTAGTATTCGCCGTAATTCGTCAGCCGCTGCGGTGTCGCCCTTACGACGGCGGCGTTCTAACTCGTACATTGATAGCTTTGTTCGGCGCGGCGAAATTGACGTCACTGCTATCAACGCTAAGGTAATCATCACAAACAAAATCGCTAAGAATAACCGCATACATATATTGTACCGCAAGCCCGCTTGATTGGCGAGCTCATAAGCAGTATAATAGCCTCTAGTAATAAGCGGAGGAAATATGACCAAAAAGGCATGGATTATTTTTGCGGCGATGTGCGTAGGATTGATTGGCGGCTTGATTTTTTTACAGCAGCGCAATCAAATTGATGTTTCAAGCGTCGATACTACGAAGGCGCAGCCAGCATCAAGCGAAAGCGGCGATATTAGCGAACATGTTTATGGTAACGCTAACAGCAAAGTACTACTAGTTGAATATGCCGATTTTCAATGTCCAGGCTGCAATTCATCTTACCCGGTCACCAAAAAAGTCACTGAAAAGTACAAAGACAAGATTGGGTTTATCTTCCGCAATTATCCGCTAACTAGCGCTCACCCGAACGCGCTGGCCGCAGCGGCTGCCGCCGAATCAGCTGGACTACAAGGTAAGTACTGGGAAATGCACAACTCGCTTTTCGAAAATCGAGCTAGCTGGGTAGAGTTATCCGGGTCAACTCGTACTGAAAACTTTGTGAAGTTAGCCTCCGACATCAAGGGCTTGAATGTAGAAAAATTCAAGGCTGATCTCGAAAATCCAAACATCCGTAAAAAAATTGATTACGACATGGCGCTTGGCAAAAAGGACAGCGTTGGCGGCACGCCAGCTATGTACATTAACGGCAAAGATGTCGGCAGCCAAAAAGTCCTTAACGGTAAGCTAGTTAGCGGCACAAACACCGATACTAATGCTAGTTATGTTTGGGCTAATGCTGATAATTTTGAAAAGTTCGTCATCCAGCCAGCAATGAAATCTGCTGGAATCAGTTATTAGTTGAAATGCCTGCCTGCATTAGTCTGTAAATCTACTGCCGACTACTACTTGATGGGCTAGGCGACTCCTGAGGTGCGGTAGCGTTATTTGTGCTAGAACCAGCCTGCTGCGGCACTGGTGAATTGCCTCCAGGCGCACCATTCATTGAATTGCTTTGCGATGATTTATTGACTTGCATGCCGCCGACAAAGCCTAACCCGCCAGCGAACAACACAATTGCTATGACGGCCAAAATCATAGTTGGCGTCATAGACGAGCATTGCGCCACTGGCCGTATTGATGGCGTACCGCCAGAAGGCATTTCAAAACCATCTTCAATTTTAGTTGACATTTATTCATCTCCTTTTGTTAATTAATACTGATTAAAATATAACTAGGAGCTATTAAAGATGCCTTAAAAACTATTTTTTCTTGTTGTATACAGGAAGAATGACTGTAAAAGTCGAACCAACATTCTGTTCGCTATCGACGTTAATTCGTCCGCCATGCGCCTTAATAATCCGCTCGGCAATTGACAAGCCTAAGCCGTATCCAGCAGTAGTACGCGACTCTTCGGCTCTATAAAATCGCGTAAAAATCTGCGACTTTACTTCGTCGCTCATGCCAATACCAGCGTCCGCCACAGCAACGCTGACGTGCTTACCCTTTTTGCTGCTAGAAATAGTAATGGTACCACCTTTGTTACTATATTTAATAGCATTGTCTAGCAAAATCGTGAAAAGCTGTTCTAAACTTTGTCGATCGCCAAGCAGCAAAAAATTTTTAGTTTTATCATCGATAGCAATATCTTTTGCCAGCGCCTGATTTACTACTAGGTTCATCGCCCGAGCAATCACCGATTGCAAACCGACCTTGCTTTTCTGAATTTCCAGCTTGTCTTCTTTGAGCAATCCTAACATTGAGTTGGTTAATTTTTGTAAACGTTTAACATCATCAACATTGTCAGCAATAACCTGTTTGGCTTGCTTGAGTGTCAATTTCGGATTCATTGATGCCACCTCATTAGCTGCCAGCAGTGCGGTCAACGGCGTGCGTAATTCGTGGCTAGCATCGCTGACAAAACGCGATTGCGCCGCCATGTTATCCTCGATTGGCTGCAGCGTATGCTGAGCTAGCAGATAGCTGACTAGCCCGCCTATCAAAAACACCGTTAAATTTGCCAGCAGCAAGTTTAAGCGAATCGCCGCCATCGCTTCATCTTCACGCGTATCAAGATAGCTGTGAATTGAAATAACCGTACCCGGCTCGGCGGAACGAATCGTAGAAGTTGCCTGCTGATCATTCGGCGGCCGGCGATGAAATTCTTGGCTTGATAGTCCATAAATTATCAAACTAAAGGCAATCGACATAGACATGATGATCGCCAAATAGGTCCCCGCTAAGCGAACAACGGCACGTTGACCAACATTTTTCATGCTTTTCTAATCTCGTCCTTAACGATATATCCAAACCCTCGTACCGTTTGGATAATCGGATCAGTGCCTGGAAAAGGCTTATCAATTTTGTTGCGTAAATAGTTAATAAAAACTTCAACGTTATTCGGCAAAATATCGGCATCAAAGTCCCAAACGTGCGTCATGATGTTTTGCTTACTAAGAATTTGATTCTTGTTGCGCAGCAAATATTCAAGAATGGCAAATTCTTTGTTAGATAGCTTGATATCTTTACCAGCCCGTTTAGCAGTGTGATTAGCGATATCAAGTTCAAGATCACGCACTGTCAAAATGTTATCAAGCACATCCTGCGGCCGCCTCAGCAACGCCCGAACGCGAGCGCCGAGAACCTCGAAGCTAAACGGCTTCGGCAAATAGTCGTCGGCGCCGCTATCCAGGCCTTCCACAATATCTTTATTCTGATCTTTGGCTGTCAACATCAAGATTGGCGTTTTATTACCGTCAGCACGCAGCTTTTTGGCGACTTCAAAGCCATTCATGATTGGCATCATCACATCGAGAATAATGAGATCATAATCATCAGCCCGCGCCGCATTGTAGCCATCCTCGCCATCATGCTCGATATCAACCGCGTAGCCGTCCATTTCGAGCCCTTGCTTGATCGACTTGGCAATTCGTTTCTCGTCGTCAACAACCAAAATCTTCATAATTTTATTATAACCTTTCTTTTGTTTAATGGTTTAGTAATTTAAGGACATTTCTGGCCACAAGTAGTGAGTCGTCTGCTTGCCGCGGCGGCTCATCGAAATCCACCAATCGCCAGCGGTCGTTTTAATTTTGATTAAACCTTTGTTTTTGAGGCGACTCAGCTGTGTCATCAATTTCGGACGGCTCATTTGCAAGCTTTCGGTTAGTCCCGTCAGGTCTTCCTCGCCACTCTCGCTAATCTGCTGCAAAACAAGCGCTTCATCAGTTGTCAAATTCAAATTCTTGGTCATATTCACTCCTTTATTTAGGTTTGTAATGACAGTATGCGCGGTTGAGCTTAAAGTATTCTTAAGCAGCCACCGCAAGATCATAAACTGTATATTGCGTACCGCCGTAATCAACTTTACTACCAGCACTTTTCACCCATGTTAGAATCTCGGAATTGCTACCTGTTCCACCCATACCGCTGGGACCGCCAGATTTCCCTTGTCCGCTGTTTACTACGTAATAGCGAACCTTTCCTTGTCGCACAAGCTGTTTGAATTGCGATAGCGTCAACGTCGAGTCACTACCATTGAAGCCGCCGATGGCCATGACTGGCTGGCCGCTTGATAATTGAATCGGCGCCGATTCGTTAGCGCTGTTAACTGCCGCCAGCCATGTCGTGCCATGACGGTTTTCTAGCAAAAACGAGACGAGCGTCGATTCAGCTCGCGCCGATTCGTTATTCGTATTACTCATCGCTGAAGCGCCTGGACCAGCCGTTGGAATACTGCCACTATGCGCTGTAGCTACCGTGCTAACACTAAAGACAATCGGTGCCGCCATACCAGCAGTAATTGCTAAGCCAAGAATAATTTGTTTGAGCCGTTTCGTCTGCGATAACGGCAGCAGCGTCAAAATAGTTGCTACACCACCGGCAATCACCACTAGCCACATCAGCCAAGGCCAATAGTTGCTATAGCCGAGCATAATAATGCTAAGAATTGTCGTTAGCGCGATACTCAGCGGCAGTATCCAGGCTACTTTGGTGCGGCGCGTGTAAGCTTGCCATATGTATGGCGCCCCGATACCGACCAGCGCTGCTACCGCCGGCGCCATAGCTACAACGTAATACGGATGAATGGTGCCGCTAGTCATGCTGAAAATTACTATATGCATCAGCAGCCAACCCAGCCATAATAACACACCGATGCGCTCCTTATTGTGTCGCGGTGCTCGGCGCAACAACCAGATTACTAACCCAGCACTAATCAAGGCTACCGGAATTAGCCAAGCAATATTCGGCCCAAAGCTCTCATTAAATATACGCAGCACGCCAGTCTCGCCGCCAAAGCCAACACCGCCAGGACCGCCACCATGACCACCCGCACCAAAACTGCCGCCCATCATACCAATCGGCGGCATCATTGCTTGCGCTGCTGGCGAAGCGGTTTGACTAGCAGTCTGCGCACCCATTTGCATCATACCGCCTGTCCGGCCTCCAGGACCACCACCATTACCCAACAGTCTCCCAAAACCGTTATAACCGAATATCAAACTCCATATGCTATTGTTGCTCGTGCTACCAACCCAAGGTCGATTTACCGCTGGCGTTAGCCACACCAAAATACTCCACCAAAACGTCGATACAATTGTCGCTATGCCAGCCACGCCGAGATGCCACATTCTGGTAGTGAATTTTGGGCGTGCAAAGCTAATGTAAATGATTGTCATTATTGGCAACAAAAGCAAACCTTGTAACATTTTAGTATTAAAAGCAAACCCCGTAAATAAACCAGCCAGACTCAACCATAACACTGGCCTACTTCCTTCGAAAGCCCGCAAAAAACTATAAGCACTGGCCGTCAAAAATAGCGTCAAGAAACTATCTGGGTTATTAAAACGAAACATTAGCGCAGCAGCTGGCGTCAACGCCATTACCGCCCCGGCAATCAATCCGGCACGAGCACCGTACCATCGTTTAACCGTTAGGTAAACCAGCGCCACCGTAGCGATACCTGCCAGCGCGTGCGGCAACAGCATGCTCCACGACGAAAAACCAAATATCCGGCCGAACAATCCCATAATCATCATGCTAATTGGTGGCTTGTCGACGCTAACGAAATTCGCCGCGTCTAAGCTGCCGAATAGCCATGCCGTCCAGTTAGTACTTGCCGCTTGCGCAGCCGCTGCATAATAACTGTTGGCCATGCCATTAATGGTCAAATTCCATAGATAAAATATCGCCGTGAAAAGCAGCAAACCACCAAACGCTGCCATCTCGCCGAAACTCGACTGACCATATTCTTGGCGTACTCGCGACAAGCCCTTAATATTCTCTGTTGCTGTTTTAACAACATCAACCCGGGAATCAGTATCTTCAATCCATTCTACTGGTTCCTCGTGGATTTTATAGCCGTTATATTCAGCTTTGACTAGCAACTCAGTATCGAAAAACCAAGCCGTGTCCTTAATGTGCGGCAGCAGCTTTTGGGCCACATCGCGGCGTAGCGCTTTGAAACCGCACTGCGCATCAACAAATTTAGTCTTCATAGTAGCGCGAATAATTCGATTGTAGCAGCGCGAAATAAACTCTCGCTTGAAGCCGCGCGTCGTTCGCGATTGTTTCATTAACCGCGAACCGGTCAATAGTCCGGCATCGCCGGTAATCAGCGACGTAATCATCGGTTTAAAACTGTCAAGATTCGTCGACAAATCAATATCCATATAGGCTAGAATATCCGCCTTGCTACTCACCCAAGCCTGTTTAAGAGCCCGGCCGCGGCCTTTTTCTGGCAATTGCAGCAAGCGGATCTCTGGATATCTCTCGGCTAGCCGGCGAGCAATTGCCGCAGTGTCGTCGGTGCTGCCATTATCGGCAATAATTATACGCCATTTATATGGCAGATTGCTGGCAAGATATCTATGCAGTTTGGTAACCGCCCGCTCAAGCACGTGAGCTTCGTTAAAAACTGGCAATACGATATCAACCGTCAATGTCCGCGGATTGAGCGGTCGCAAAATTTGGTCGTCGACTGCCGGAGCCGCCAACGCCAAGGGTTGAGTAATTGTAGCTGCTTTCATGAGCGCTACTGTATAGGCGTGTCATGAAAAGTTGCTTAAAGTTTTAATCGTTATAATTAAACGTATTATCGCGGTCGCGGCCAGACGCCAGCAAATCCACCGGGCCGTAAACCCTGACGGAAACCGGACCGTACATGTAGCGACAGCGCATAGACTCCGTGAAACCGCGATGGCTGCACGTCTCGTCTATCTGGCTTTTTACATTAACCACGAGTTTGTCGCCGTCGCGGCGCAATTTTACTTCCGGTACTTTGGAATATTGCGTATCGTGATATTTTACTTCCAACCGAGTCTTTTCGGCATAGCCGCCATATTCCATCGCAACATATTCACCGTTGCCATCAACTACTATACTTTTAGCGCCGGCAGCAACCTCTGAGGCGTCAACAGTTTTAACTTTTAGAGTTTTCTCGTAATCGTAAGTTAGATTAGAATAAGTATTAGCGCTGAAAATTGCCACGCCCGACAAACAAACCGCGCCAGCCATCAATAGACCCAGCATCGCTATAATCACCGGACGTTTCAACTTCCAGGTAAAGACGCTCCAGGTAGCCAGCAACGTCAAGGTGAACAAAACTGCACCGCCCAAAACCAAGCAGCATAGCAATCCCCACGCCCAGCTTTGCGCGGTAAATCCGTTCAACGCTGCCACTGCGCCAAAGCCGAACACGCCGCCGACCAGCAGCGCCACCAGCAGTCCAAACGCTATCATCGCCAATATAATTCCCAGCAAAAAGCGGAAAATCTTGGCAGCGGTGCTTGCTGCTTGCTCTTTAGTACTATCGTCAATCGACAAGCGTTTGAGCGCATCCAGCGTCACCGGCTCGCCGCGCATCCGCAGCTTGTCGGAAGCCGTCCGCGCTTCAGGAATCGACAGCCACATGACGATGTAAATCAGTACCGCCGTGCCAAACGTTATAAACGGCGAAAAGATAGCGATCAAGCGTATCCACAACGGATTAACGCCAAAATAAGCTGCTACGCCAGCACACACGCCGCCGATCAAACCATGTTCAGTATCGCGCATTAGCTGCTTAGACGAATTGCCCAATACCTCGTCATCTACGTCAACATCTGTCTCCGCATTGTCGCTACCGTCCGAAAAATCGCGCGGCTCGCCCATCTGTTTCTGAATCGCCAGAACATCATCGTTACCGATTACGCCGTCTTTTGCCACGCCGCGCTCCGCCAAAAGCTCCACCATTCGCGCTTCAATTTCTTGCATGGCTTCCGGCTCGGCATGCATATTTTTTTGAATTGAATTAAGGTATTTCTCCAATGATTTTTTGGCATCAATCTCCGCGCTAAACGGCGTTTTCGCCAAATGGATTCTGGTTATTTCTTTCATCGCTTTGCTCCTTTCTCGAGATTTTTCAGCGAATTGTTTAACAGTTTTATCCGATCTTTCAATTCATCCACCAATTGCTTGCCATTGTCAGTCAGCGAATAATATTTGCGCGGCGGCCCCTGTTCGCTTTCCTGCCATTCGTGCTTGAGATAGCCGTATTTTTGCAAGCGGCTGAGCAGCGGATAAATTGTCCCCTCAACCACCATCAGCTCCGACTCGCTCAATTGCTTCACAATGTCGCCGGTATATTGCGGCTGTTTAGCACAAACTAGCAGAACACAGTAGACCAAAAATCCTTTGCGCAGCTGAGTCGCCAAGCTTTCGGCGTAAGCACTAACGTCCATGTTTTTTCTCCTCTGGCACGGTCGATTTCTCGACCCGCCCATCTTTGATTATAATCTGATAATCACATTTTTTCGCTAGGTCGGCATCGTGTGTCACTACAATCAGCGTGACACCCTTTTGCTTATTATAGCCAAATAGCAATCCTTCCACCTTAGCGCCAGTTTCGCTATCCAAGTTGCCAGTTGGTTCGTCGGCAAAGATGATTTGCGGATCGCCGACAATAGCCCGAGCAATCGCCAAGCGCTGCTTCTGCCCGCCCGACAGGTCCTTGGCACGGTTTTTGCGCTTATCGTACAAATCCACCGCTTTAAGCGCCGCGTTGATTTTGTGCGCCCGCTTTTTGCGCGGCAGCCGCGCAATTTCCAGCGGCAAACTGACGTTGTCAACCACGCTCTCATTGCCTTGGACGAAAAAACTCTGGAAGATGAAGCCGATTTTCTTGGCGCGAAACTCGTCGACGCGCTTTGGCTTCAGCTGCAATATATCTTGCCCGTCGATGATCACCTGGCCGTGCTGTGGCCGATCTAGCCCGGAAATCGCGTGCATCAGCGTCGATTTTCCAGAACCGGATTTGCCGAGGATAGCCACGCTCGCGCCCGTCGGGATATTCAAGCTGACGTTTTTCAGCGCCGTAAATTGATTTTTCTTTTTGCCGTAAATCTTCGTCACATTTTTTAGTTCAATCATGATATTTCTCCTATTCCGTCCTTAACGCCTCAATCGGGTCTAATTTTGTTGCTTTGCGGCTCGGTAGCCAGCCAGAAATTACCGCCATCGCCACCAGACCAATCACCAGCAAACCAATGTGCAGCGGATTAATCACCAGCAAATTCGTCCCTGCGCTTAACTTCAGCGCGCTGGCAATCACTGGATTCAGCAGCGTCACCAAACTTGCCAGTCCAACGCCAATCAAGCCGCCTAACAAACCAACCCACGCTGCCTCGTAGCGGAACAATTTACCAATATCGCGGCCGCTCATTCCCAGTGCCTTCATCAACCCAATTTGGCTGGTTCGCTCCAGCACCGAAATGTACATGGTGTTGATAATCCCGAACACGCTCGCCAGCAGTGCCAAGCCGCCGAATCCCGCCAGCGCCGCTTGCGCCGCATTGACCATGGTGAGCAGCGTCTTGCGCACATCCTGAATCGAATAGGCGCTGTAGTCTTTGCTAATTTCGTCCTTCACCGCATCGATATTTTTCTCATCATCAACCGACACCAGCGCCGTCGAATACTCGTTCGGCTGGCTTTTGTCATGGCTGAATTCGTAGATTTCCTTAGCGTCGGCTGTCGAGATTCGCAGCGTCGGCTGATAGTACAAAATCGTATCCGATTCTTTGTCGACCGCCGTAATTTTCAGCGGCAACTCCTTGGCAACCTCGCCGCCTTGCTCCGCACTACGCAAACCCAGCGTAATCGTCTGACCAATTGCCGACTGCGCGTCCTTGAAGCCCAGTTGCTTAACATAATCATTAGGGATGATAATTTCGCCCGGCTTTGGCATGAAATTGTTCAGCTTACCCGCCGCTAATTCCGCCCGTGTTTTATCGGCTTTCACCGCCACATCCAACGCAAACTTTTTGCCGTTTGCCGAACTCTGGGCATAGACCACGCCAGCAGTTGAATACGCTGGCGTTACCGTTTGTACGTGCGGAGTCTTTCGCAGCTTAGCCAGGTCGGCATCGCTCATCGAATACTTACTACGCATAGCTGCCGCCTGCTTCTCCTCTTGTTCTTTTTCTGTTTTTTCCGACGCGTCGTACTCTGGTAATTTTTCTTCCTTATTATTCGACTCAATTTTTTTGCGAACCATAACCACTTTTTTATCGCCAGCCGCATCGACCATGCTGTTGGTATACAGCCGACCGCCTTCGCCAGCCATCAACGCCAACCCAATCGTAAACGCCCCGACCGAAATCGCCAGAGCCGTCAAAATCGTCCGACCTTTCGACTGGCGGAGATTGCGCCCCGCCCGCTTGATAATATCGATTCTTCTCATGACTTGCTCCTCGTAGTTTTATTGTACATAGTACTATGTTATACAAGGTACTATTAAAAGTCAAGCTATTTTAAGAAAAACAGTACTAAAGGATGTGAATAATTGCCAGACTAGACTCGGTTCTCGACGTATATTGCCGATTATTAGCCAGCCACTTATCAACCGCTCGCGCGGCACCCGGCAAGGCTTCATTGGCATAGTCATCGACGATGATAGTCGCCGTTTCCTGAAATTTGCCGTCGCACAGGCGGAAAGAATCAGCGATTGACTCATAAAAATCGCCGTCAAAAAACGCAAAGATGATACTTTCCGGCACGTCGTCAGGAGTAAAATCAGCAAACCAACCTTTGTGAATAGTTGGTAGTTTTAAGCCAGCCTTTTTGAAATTCTGGATAAAGGTTTTACGTGGCGCCAATAGTTCGCCCGCCTTGAACTGCTCGCCGGCAGCGCTAGCGTCTGCTTGGGTTTTTTCTGGCAAGCCCATAAACGAATCGTAAACATGAAACTCACCGGTAAAATCATAGGCGTCCAGCAGCCGCCGGATGAACAAGCTGGTCGTGCCGACATAACAGCCAAACTCGACGATATTTCCTGCCGCGCCGCTTCGCAGCACCGTTTCCAGCTCCCGCAGCAAGACGCCGAGTTCTTTGGCGTCAACTTGGTCGGAGATGATGGGATATTTGGCAAGGAGTTGATCGGTGATCATTATTAAATTATATCTCAATTATTGGATAATGTCGTTCGCTACTGTTTTTCCATACCGTATTGTCTGAAAATATTTACATATTTTTGCATAAACTCTTCTTTGCGATCCGCATTATACTGCATAATAAACCGCGGATGCTCCAACGGCACGATAGTATCAAAGAAATGATGCTCATTATTTATATTGGTCAAAAACTTAAAATTATCACCGCTGCCGATGCAAAAGCAAACGGATGCATCAATATTAAAATCAATCTGGCGCCTCAGCGAATCTACGATAAAAGGATATAGACATTTTTTCAGAGCTGCATTTTCATAATAATTACAATTTGCCCAAAATCATAAATCGCCGCTTATTATCATGATAGTACTGACGATAAAACCGATGCGTTATTTGTGCTATTCGCTGCCAATCGTCGTTAGTAAACGGATTGATTAGACGATATCTTTCTGGCAAATTTATGTCAATATTTTTCAGACTGTCGTAAAATTCTAGTATTTTTTGAGCAGCGATTTTAGATTTCATGCGGATTCTTATTGTAAATGATGTACATTAGTAAAGCGTATAAAAATTGCTTATTTCACTGTAAAATTTAGCGAGCCTCCGACAGTCCAGTAATAGCAACGATAATGGTGCTAACAGCGAGGCTTCCGACCAAAAATTCAAGTGGGACGTCGGGTTTCAGGTAAGCAAAAATTGCCGTGCCAATCCACATCACGGCGATGATTCCCGCGGCATACGGATAGCGAACTTGCATTACCCATTGCTGTAATTGCTTCATGATAATTCTCCTTTTTGTAACAACATGTCGTAGGCGGCTCTGTCACGCTCCGCAACCTTGCTCATCCAGTCCATCACTATTTCTTGCGCCAGCTCAATACTCATCGGCGACGAACGCACCGCCTCTCTGATTCCATAGATATTAGCGTGAACTTCGGCCAATTCCAGGGCGTCGTGGACAATCCGCCAATAATGTGTCCTTCGATATTCATCGCCGCACGCCAACCTCGCTGCTGCTAGATAATGATACAAACCGCGCTGCAACATGATATCAACGCTATCTAACCTGACAGCAAAACGATTACCAGCGTTAATTTCATTGAGGAATAATTGGGTTATTTGCCGATTGGCAGCAAACGTGCTGGTTGTCGATTGAAGCAGCGTGTTCGCATATTCATAAATAGTGCGTGTCAAGCTGCGATCTTTGGCGATCACATCCAGCGCTTGATACAGCGTATGATCATAAAACGCCAACATCGCCAGTGCCAATAAACCCATGTCAGCTCGATCTTCATACAGCGCTCGATACTGCACGATCATGTGGTAAAACGAGGCGCGATGCCGCGGCGCTGCCACCGCCAAACCAAAGTCGATGAGTGCAATTTTATTGTCTCTCAGCAAATAAATATTGCCTGGGTGCGGATCGGCCATAATGATATCTGCTTGCAAAATTGCGATTAAAAACTCACTGCCGACCGTCACCAATTGCTGCTGCATGTCAGAGCCAAGTTGGTCTTTGACAAATTGGTAGGTGTCGCTTCCCGCCTGCGCCTGCTCCACCACCTCGGTTAGCGGCAATCCTTCTATATAGTCCTGAACCAATATCCGCCGCGTTGAGTAATCAGCCAGCGTCTCTGGCACGACAACGTTGTCGGTGCGACGCGCAAAATATTCACGAATAGCCTGGGCTGTAATTAGCTCGCGCTGATAATCAGTTTCACGCTTGGTGGTTTTGATAAATTCATCAGCAATTTCAACCAACGGAAAAATATCATTTTTTAACATAAACTGCCCCGCCCAACAGCAAAAACGCAGCGCCACAAAGTCAAAATTCAGATAACGCACCACGCTGGGGCGAAGGATCTTGATAATATACCGGCTACCTGGACGGTCAGCTACGCGGCAGTGATAAACCTGAGCAAATGAACCCGTGGCAAACGGCTGGTCTCCATCAACGACTATTTGACTGGCTTTGCTACCCAACTCTTGCCGCAAAACCTCAGCAACGTCAATTGGCTCAACCGCCACATCATCAAAAGCATCCAGCCGATATCCAGACGCGGCATACACCTGAGCCATCAGTTCAGTCGATGCCAAATGCTGTAAAAACTTGACATACACACCACCTAATCTTTGACATTCGTCTGATAAAACTTTGAGCCATATTTGATCGCTGTGCCAAGCTCGCCACACCCGAAACAACGCCCGAACCACAAATAATAAGCGCACTTACCTCGCCCTCCGGAACCCAATGAAGTACAACACCAGCGTCAAAACCAACACGCAAATGTACAAAAATAATGGATCGATGCTCGTATTTACCAACAGCAGCATAGCCAGCCAAATCGCCACTATACTCACGAAAACAAAAGCATATCTCACATGTTTATTTTAGCATACAGACCAGTGGCTCTCCAGAGGTTGTTAGGTAAACCAGCTATTGATAAAACTGATCAAAAACTGCTTTGCTTCAGCAAGTTACTGTGTTTAAGGTTTCATATTTTACCGCGGCTCACACCTGACAACACTAACATGGTAAAATTAAATTATGAAGATATCTAGTCCTGCGTTCAACGAAAACGCTAAAATACCAAAGGTTTACTCCAAGCTCGGCGGCAACCAACGCCCGCCACTCGAGATTGACGATATCCCAGCAGACGCCAAAAGCCTGGCAATCATTTGCCATGATCCAGACGCGCCTGGGCGCGATGGATTTTACCATTGGACGGTTTGGAATGTGCCGGGCAAAACCGCTGAAATTTCTAGCGAATCACTGCCCGCGGGCACCGTCGAAGGGATTACCAGTTGGGGCCGCCCAGGCTGGGGCGGGCCGCAACCGCCATTTGGCACGCACCGCTATCAATTTTATGTGTACGCGCTGGACACCACACTAGATCTGCCAGACAGTACAAAACCCAAAGAACTCATCGCTGCTCTCACGCCGCACATCATCGACCAAGCCGTACTGACTGGAAGATTTGGCGTGTTGGATATTTTGCGACGAGACTAAAGACAACTCTCTCACTTACATCCGCGAAATATCAGCGCGAAGCTGATTGACCACTTCGGCACATTCAGCGATATTGCGGTCGTAAGTGTAGACTATACAACCTTCCTTATTGCTGCTGATTTTTGCAACCGTACCATAAAACGGCGCGCAAATCTGTGAATGTCCGACTTGGTTTTCTGAATATATCTCGCCATCCACGTAATACTTAGCTTTTCCGGCAGCATTGGCATACATTATCAGACATTCATTTTCCAACGCTCGCGCCAGACAAAGCGTATCTATCATCATTTTTGAAGCCTTGATTTCAGCGCGCACTGGCTTATTACCTCCAGTTGACCAATACGATGGAATGCAAATAATTTCCGCACCCTGCTTAATCATTGAACGGAATAACTCTGGAAAAGCTAAATCCCAACAGATTGCCAGGCCAACTTTACCAATCGGCGTATCAACAACCATGGCTTCATTCCCTGGCACCAAATATCGACGTTCAGGAATCCATAAATGATTTTTCCGGTACCGAAGTTGTATCTCTCCCGACGGACCAATCAATAGCGCTGTATTGTAGTAATTGTTACCATCTTTACAGATGAACGAACCAGCAGCCAGATAAAGTTGCTTTTCACGCGCTATCTGGCATAGACGCGTAACTTCGCTAGACGATTCGCTCAAGGCGTATTCTAAATTATACGGAATCGGCCCAGTCAGCACGTCTTCTGGCAAAACCACTAGGTCGACTGGCTGTTGATTACATAACTCGCCAACAAGCTTTTCTATTTTTGCCAAATTGCGTCCAGTATCCAGCGGCGCAATCTCCATTTGCACCGCAGCAACAGTGATCATTCTTTTCATGATCATAGTATAGAATTTATATTTTTATAATCAACGCCCAACCCAATCACTCAGCAAACTGGCTATTATACAGCTCAGCGTAAAAGCCATTCTGCTGCAACAGTTTGTCGTGCTTGCCTTGCTCGATGATGTTGCCGTCGCGGACGACCAAGATTAGATCAGCATCGCGGATGGTGCTCAGGCGATGAGCGATGACGAAGCTGGTCTTGCCCTGCATCAACTTGTCCATGGCTTTTTGGATAAGCACTTCGGTGCGGGTATCGACCGAGCTGGTCGCTTCGTCCAAAATCAGCATCGGCGTTCGCGCCAGCATCGCCCGGGCGATCGTCAGCAGCTGCTTTTCGCCCTGTGAAATGTTCGTTGCTTCCTCACCCAGCACCATGTCGTAGCCGCCCGGCAGCGACCGCACGAAGTGATCGACATGTGCTTCTTTGGCGGTGGCGACCATCTCTTCTTCGCTGGCTGTTGGATTGCCATAGAGCAAATTTTGGCGAATCGTGCCGTTAAACAGCCAGGTGTCCTGCAGCACCATGCCAAACATTTGCCGCACATCGCTGCGCTTCATTTGGCGAATATCCACACCGTCAATTTTGATCGCGCCGCTGTTAATTTCATAAAATCGCATCAGTAAATTGACCAAGGTAGTTTTGCCCGCGCCCGTCGGACCGACAATCGCCACGCGCTGGCCCGGCTTGATGTGCGCCGACAGGCCTTTGATGATGGTTTGGTCGGGCTTGTAGCCAAAGACGACATTGTCAAATTCAACTTCGCCCTTGACGTGAGCCAATTTCACCAAATTTTTACCCTCCGCCTGTTCTTCTGGCTCGTCCAAAAATTCAAACACGCGCTCGGCGGCAGCGGCGGTTGATTGCAACACATTGGCGATGTTGGCAACTTGCACCAGCGGCTGGTTGAATTGGTCGATGTATTGGATGAAGGCCTGAATGTCACCGATTTTCAGCCGGCCGTTAATCGCCAGCCAACCGCCCAAAATCGCCATCACGACGTAACCGATATTGCCGATGAAATTCATGATCGGATAAATCAGCCCCGACAAAAATTGGGCTTTCCAGGCGCTTTCCTGCAGCTGATCGTTCACCCGCGAAAACTTAGCCAGCGACTTTTTCTGGCCGTTGAACACCCGCATCACTTGATGGCCACCGTACATTTCTTCGATGTGGCCGTTTAGTTCACCCAGCTGCGCTTGCTGGCGGAGGAATTGCTTTTGCGAGCTTTTGGCAATCAGCGTCACCGCACCGCCAGCCAGCGACAACACCAATAGCGCCACCAGCGACATCTGCCAGCTGATAGAAAACATCATCGCCAAAATCCCCAGCACCATCACTGTCGAGGAGACTATTTGCGACAGGCTTTGATTGAGCGTCTGGCTGATAGTATCGACGTCATTAGTAACGCGGCTGAGGACTTCGCCGTAGGTTTGCCTGTCAAAATAACTCAGCGGCAGGCGATTGATTTTTTCGGACAATTGCCGGCGCATCCTGAAAGTAACCGTTTGCGTCACTTGGGTCATCAGCCAGGTTTTGATGTAGCGGAAAATGGCGCTGAGTATATACAAGCCAATCAGCAAACTGACGACCTGCCAAACGGCATCAAAGTGGAATTCTGGGCGCCGGCTGAGATCCAGCTTTTTGATAGTCTCGAGCTGGTTAGACGGGATTTGGCGTTCAATTTCCGACTGGTTCGGGAGCCGTTTCAAAACATCAGCACCGGTCGTGCCAGCTGGCAGCGAAGCACCATTTGGCAGCTTGCTGGTGATGGTTTCGTACGCCTTCATACTGACATAATCTTCGACAATTTGGTTGGTGGCGCCGCCCAAAATCTTCGGACTGACAATCGCAAACGTCGTACTACCGACCGCGAAAACCGCCACCATGAGCATTTGCCAGCGAAACTCTGCCAAATATTTGGCTAACTTCCTGACCGTACCTTTGAAATCTTTGGCTTTTTCGCCGGCGCTCATACCGCCGCCCATTGGACCGCCCATCTTCATTGGCTGGCGCTTTTTCATGCTTTGCTGAACCATTACGCCGCTCCTTTCACGGTCGTCGCCGACATTTTCTGCAAGTCGTCTTCTGAGAGTTGGGAAGCGGCAATTTCTTGATAGACTTCGCAATTTTTCATCAATTCCTGGTGCGTACCTTGACCAACAATCTTGCCTTCGTCCAGCACGATGATTTTGTCAGCGTTCATGATGGTGTTGATGCGCTGACCGACGATGAGTACGGTTTTATGCTTGGTTTCTTTGGCGAGCGCCGAGCGTAATTTGGCATCAGTTTTGAAATCAAGCGCCGAGAACGAATCGTCAAAAATGTAGACGTTCGGCTCGACAGCAATCGCCCGGGCAATCGACAAACGCTGCCGCTGGCCGCCGGAGACATTGCTGCCGCCTTGAGCAATGTCATTTTTGTAACCGTTTTTTAGCTCGTTGATGAACTCAGCGGCTTGAGCAATTTTAGCAGATTTTTCGACCAATTTTTGGCTGGCTTTGGCGTTGCCGTACTTGATATTGCTGGCGATCGTCCCGCTAAACAACACGCCTTTTTGCGGCACGTATCCGATTTGATCGTACAAATCTTCCAGCTTGAGCTGGCGAATATCCACGCCGTCCAGCAAAATCTGCCCCGCCGACACATCATAAAAGCGCGGAATCAAATTGATCAACGTCGATTTGCCAGAGCCAGTGCTGCCAATGAACGCTGTGGCTTGCCCTGGTTCGGCTGTAAAATTGATATTAGAGAGCACTGGCAGATCAGCGTCTGGATAGGTGAAAGTGACGTCTTTGAATTCAATTTTGCCAGTGGCGCCGCTCGGCAATTTCTGCGGCGACGGCGGATCAACAATTGACGGCAGCGTGTCCAACACCTCGCCGACGCGCTTCACCGACACGGCCGCCCGCGGCACCATGATAAACACCATCGACAGCAGCAAGAAAGAAATGATCACCTGCATGGCGTATTCCAAAAACGCCATCATATTACCAATTTGCAGATTGCCGCTGCTGATCAAATGCGCGCCGAACCAGACAATCGCCACGCTAGAAAAGTTCATCACCAGCGTCATGATTGGGTCAAGCAGCATCATCAGCCGATTGACAAATAAATTCATTTTGTTTAGCTCGGTGTTGGCTTGCTGGAATTTTTTCTGCTCAATTTTTTCGTTGTGAAAGGCGCGGATAACTTTTAAGCCGACTAGGTTTTCGCGCGTCACCAGATTCAGTTTGTCCACCAGCGTTTGCAATTTCTTGAACCGAGGCACAGCAATGACAAACAACACAGCAATGACCACCAGCAGCACCGACACCGCCAGCGCGATGATCCAGCTCAAATTTGGCGCGTTATGAATGGCTTTTTGCAAACCGCCAATTGCCATGATCGGCGCCATCAACGCCAGACGCAGCAGCAGGATTGACGTCATTTGGATTTGCTGAATATCGTTGGTCGAGCGCGTGATCAGCGAGGCGGTCGAAAATTTGTTAAAGTCCGCCAGCGCAAAACTCTCGACTCGCTCAAACAATTCTGTCCGTAACTTTTGCGCCATACCAGTGGCGATTCGCGATGCCAAAAACCCGATGACAATCGAACACAGTCCGCCCGCCGCCGTTACCAAAATCATCGCTAGTCCGTTCTGCCAAATCGCTGGCATATCTTGCTTGATGATGCCGTTATTGACAATTTCCGACATCTTGTCAGGCAGCCACAAATTTGCCATGACCATGGCGTAGGTAAAACCGACCAAGATAATGAACATCAGCCAGTAACCGCTAAAAATCCTCAATATGTGTTTCACAGACCCCCTTACTGCCGCAATTCTAGAGATTAACCGTGTATAATCGGTAAATTTACACTGTGCAATATTCTAGGCTATAAATTGCTCTTTGTCAAGTTTGTCAAGAAAGCCCACCGCATAACGGTGGGCTTCACGCTGTCTATACGACAATAGGTTAGTACATACCCATGCCGCCGCCCATATTTGGCATAGCAGCACCTGGCGTTTCTTTCTCTGGCAGATCAACAACCAATGCACCCATCGTCATCGCCGTACCGGCAATTGAGGCAGCATTCTGCAAGGCCTCCTTGGTAACGCGTACTGGGTCAACTACGCCTGCCGACTTTAGATCAAGCAATTCATTCGGGTGATTGACGTTGATACCTTGGCCAGCTTTGGCTTTTTTGACCTGCGGTAGCCACTCGTCAGCATTTAGCCCAGAGTTGCTCAGCAAGATTCGGAATGGCTGTTCAAGTGCATGAATCAACAAATCTTCGCCTGCTAATACCGAAGCATCTTTGCTATTCGAATGCTTATAACCACAGGCTAGGTTCACTAGCGTTACACCGCCGCCTGGCACAATACCTTCAGCTAGTGCTGCCTTGACGGCCGCCACAGCGTCATCGACACGATATTTCTTTTCTTCGATTTCCGTCTCGGTCGCACCGCCAACTTTAATCACCGCCACTTCGCCAGTCAAAGCTGCATGGCGCTTCTGCAAATTCTTCTTGGTATAGTCGCTGGTAGCATTATCAACTTCCAGTTCGATTTGATCGACGCGAGCGCTAACCGCCGCCTTTGACCCTTCGCCTTCGACAATAGTCGTCAGATCCTTGGTGGCGATCACTTTGCGGGCCGAGCCAATTACGTCGCTACCGACATTATCAAATGTCATGCCAGTGTCTTCGGTGATAACTTTGGCGCCAACCAACGCTGCGATATCATACAGCACATCTTTGTCGCTCGGAGCTTTGATAGCCAAGGTATTGAAAGCACCTTTAAGCCGGTTTAGCACCAACAAACTCAGCGCTTCGCCATCAACATCATCGGCGATCAGTACCAAATCTTTCTTACCAGTTTGAGCGATCATTTCGAGCAACGGCACGAATTCTTGCGCTGAAGAGACTTTCTTATCAGTCACTACAATTGCTGGTTTGTCGTAAACTGCTTCCATGCGCTTAGCGTCGGTCACCATGTACGGGCTAACGAAGCCGCGTTGTACTGTGAAGCCTTCGACTACTTCGCTTTCAAGCTCTAAGCCGCGTCCTTCTTCGACTGTCACCACGCCGTTCGGGCCAATTTTTTCCATGACGTCAGCGATTAATTTGCCAATCGCCTCATCGCCTGCGGAGATTGTCGCTACCTCGGCGATCCGTTTTTTGTCACCGCGGATATCGTCGGCGAGTTTACTGAGCTCTTTGATAATCTCGCTAGCAGCACGTTCTAAACCTTTGCGTAGTAACATCGGATTGTGGCCAGCTGCAATTAGCTTATTAGCTTCGTTTAAAATATGATAAGTTAAAACCGTCACTGTCGTAGTGCCGTCGCCAGCTACATCATTCATCTTGTTGGCAGCTTGTTTGATGAGCTCAGCGCCAACTTTGAAGCCAAGCATCTCGTCATCGGCTTCATCGATATCAATACTTTTCGCAACCGTCACACCATCGTGCGTCACGCTCGGGCCGCCGTAACTTTTGCCGATAACTACGTTGCGCCCCTTCGGACCCATCGTCGTTTTGACCGCGTTATACAAAATTTCAGCACCAGCTAATACGCGAGCGCGCGCATCTTCATCATAAAAAACTTTCTTTACCATATTTTCTCCTATTCAATTGTAGCGAGGATATCCTCGTCTTTGATAATTAAATATTCTTCCTTATCGAGCTTGATAGTTGTCGCTGCGTAGTTTTTGTAGACAACCCGTGCGCCGTCAGCCACATCTTTGACTGCCGAACCAACAGCTATTACTTTAGCAGCTTCTGATTTTTCTTGCGCTGATTCTGGCAAAAAAATACCGCTAGCTGTTTTTTCCGGTTTCTTTTCTTTAACAGCCACGACATAGTGCGCCATTGGCTTGATTGGTGAACTCATGATTATATCCTCCTTTTCTAATCTATTTTAGCACTCTTGACTGTAGAGTGCTAGACCCAAGTATAAGAAAGTTAGCAAAAAACGTCAACCGCGTTAGCAAAATATACAAAATAGCCCGAGCTAAAACTCGCGCTATTTTGTTGTGCCTATAGAGATTATCTAGCTCTCGATAATTGTGCCGACCTGCCCAGCCAAAGCTTGTTCGGCGCTGCCTAGGCTAGCGATAATCGCTCGGCGACCTGGCTTTTCGACGAATTTCAAGGCAGCTTGCACCTTAGGCAGCATACTGCCCGGTGCGAACTGATTTTCGTCAATGTAGCGCTGCATTTCTTGGCGATTAGTGCGCCCAATTGTGCGCGCTGTCGGTTTACCATAATCAACCATCGCGCCATCAACTGCTGTTAATATCACTAGTGCTTCGGCATCAATCGCATCAGCCACCACTGCCGCTGTGAAATCCTTATCAATTACTGCCTCGATCCCCTCTAAGCCATCACTGACAGTTTCAACAACTGGCACGCCGCCACCGCCACCCGTGATAACCGTCACGCCAGCATCAATCATCGCTTTGACCGTATACTCTTCGACGATCCGCTGCGGCTTCGGCGACGGTACCACGCGCCGCCAACCGCGCCCGGCGTCTTCTTTGAATGTGAAGTTACGGCCGTTAGCAGCCTGCTGGGCTTCTGCTTCGGTCTGATAAAATACGCCTATTGGCTTCGTAGGATTACTAAAAGCTGGATCGTTAGCGTCAACCACTACTTGCGTAACAACTGTCGAAGCCACGCTTTTCATCTGTCGACGCGAGAATTCGTCAATCAGCGCTTGCTGCAACCAAAAGCCGATCGCCCCTTGGCTCATCGCTACGCACGTATCGAGCGGGAAAGTCGGTACTTCTGGCGTGTTAATTGCTTCTTCGTGCAAAACAATATTACCAACTTGCGGCCCGTTGCCGTGAACGATTACCAGCTGATAGCCAGCTAAAATCAACGGTACTAGCTGGCGTGCTGTTTCGTCGGCGACGTCTTGCTGGGCGTGAGCCGAAGCCTCGCCTTGCTTTTGCAAAGCATTGCCGCCAAGTGCAACTACAATCTTACCCGGCATGTTGTTAAAACCTCAACGACATACAAGTTAGGCTGCCGGTAATTTTCTCAAACTCGCTAGTATTGATCAGAATCACTTCGTAACCGCAATCGCGAATCTTCTGCTCAGTTTTCGGGAAGCCTTCTGGCACGATTACCTTGCCATTTATCCACAAACTATTCACTGCATAGTATTCATCGTCATCAACGACTAGCTTATTAAAGTTAGCAAAAGCTGGATGATTTTCGTAAGCTTTAGCGACAATTAAGTTGTTATTATCTAAGTAGACCACATCGTCTTTCAGGTGTAGAATACCCGTCACTGGCACTGTCTCGGCGGTCATACCATGCTTCTCGAGAATTGCCGTGATTTGGTCGGCTGCCGCTTGATTGGTGCGTCCACTCAACCCGATGTAATAGTGGTCGCCTACCATCATGATATCGCCTGGATCAGTTGTACCTGGCTCGACGACTTGTTCAATGTCGTCATAGTAGCGCGCCAATGCTTCGCGCAAATCCGGCAGACTAGCCTCGCCACGACGGCTTTCAGCGCCGGGACGCGACAAAATTGCTACGCCGCGCGGCGTACACAACGCATTATCCTCAATAAACACACTGTCTGGAAAATCCTCGTTGGCCTCTAGAACCGTCACTTCCAAACCGCATTCGCGCAAAATTTCGACATAGCGATCATGCTGCTGCAATGCTAAATCATAGTCTGGCTTGCCCATTTCTGGCGTCTGGCTGATACCATCAATCAAACTATGTGACGGACGGCGAACAATGGCATGCTTAAACATTTTTTCTCCTTCATTTGGTAAAACGGGCGCGCTGTATTTCAGGCGCGCCCATTTTATTTATTATCATTGACCGATTAAATCAGCGATCTTAATACCTAACGTATCATCCAGCGCACCAGCCAGCAGTTGTTGTACTGCGTAGGCAAATAACGCAATCACGACAACCGCCAAAAGCAGTTCGTATAGCGTGAAAATCTTCTTGCGATTCTTGATCTGCATCAAGACGTAGACCAACATGCCTGGTGCGTACAAGAACACTGTTATGAGCAGATATTGCATACCAGCCGCATACACTAGCCATACTGCGTAAACACTAGCCATCACACCCACAAAGATATTAAAGGCGCGGTACTTAACGGTTTTCTTCTCTTGCAGAGAAACTTTCAATTGATAAAACGCCGTCAGGGCATATGGGATCAAGATAGCCGAAGTAGCAATCGAAATACCAATATTATAGGCTGAACCTTCAGTTCCGGGGATTGTCAGCAGGAATATCTGTACCAGGATGTTAGTAACCAACAGCGACACTACTGGCGCGCCAACTTTATTTTCTTTGGCAAATATCGACGGGAAAGTCTTATTCTTAGCTGCCTGATACGGTAGTTCGGCAGCAAACATCGTCCAAGCTAGCCAACCACCCAAAACTGCGATCATCAAGCCGATATTAACCAGCCAAGCGCCCCACGGGCCAACCAAGCGCTCCAACAGCATCGACATCGCCGGACTATCTAGTGCAGCCAGATCTTTCTGAGTCGCTACACCAAAAGCCAGCACCGTCATCAGCACATAAATCGAAAGCACACCAGCAAAACCAATCAATGTTGCCTTGATAATATCGCTGCGCTTCTTGGCGTGACCTGAAAATACGACCGCACCCTCGATACCGATAAACACCCAGACGGTAACCAGCATCATATTCTTGACCTGCTCAATCACAGCGCCCATATCAAAGTTGTTGCCAGCTAAACCCCAGAGGTCTTGGTTAAACAAGCCGACCTTGAACGACAAGAATATCGCTAGCAAAAAGATCGCAAGCGGGATTAATTTCGCCGCCGTCACCAAAGCATTAATAAAGCTTGCCGTTTTGACACCTTTAAGGATTAATAAATGAACACTCCACAGCAGTACCGACATGCCAACCACTGACGCCCAGTTTTGGCCTTTACCAAACAAGTCTGGAAAGAAATAACCAAGTGCCGAGAAAACGGCTACTGCATAAGCAATATTACCAATCCAGGCAGAAATCCAGTAACCCCACGCCGAATTAAAGCCAACATACTTGCCAAAGCCAGCCTCAGCGTAGCTATACACGCCAGCGTTAAGTTTCGGCTTTTTGATAGTCAGGTTGCGGAAACTGAGAATCAGGAATATCATTCCAACACCTGTAATCAGCCACGCAATAATCGTCGCCAGCGGACCAGCCGCCTCAGCTGTACCTTGAACAAGGTTAAAGATACCTGCACCGATCATACTGCCGACCACTAAGCCAGTCAGCGACCAGAGTCCTAACCCGTCCTTTTTTCTTGCTAATTGTTTGATTGCCATTTTGTTCGAGCCTCCTTCAACTCGGATTTATAGCGTCAATGCCATCACAGCCTTGATAGTGTGCATGCGGTTTTCAGCCTCGTCAAAGACAACGCTGTGTTCGCCGCTAAAGACCTCGTCAGTGACCTCCATAGAGTCAAGACCGAATTGATCGTGAATCTTCTGGCCAGTCTCGGTATTAAGGTCATGGAATGATGGCAAACAGTGCAAGAATTTGACGTTCGGGTTATGCGTCTCGGCTAGCATTTGCGCATTGACCTGGTACGGCTTGAGAAGGGCAATTCGCTCAGCGAACTTGTCTTCCTCGCCCATTGACACCCAGACATCAGTGTAAATAGCGTCAGCCCCTTCTAGCGCTTCGGCACGGTTATCAGTGATGGTAATCTTCGCGCCAGTTTCCATAGCAATTGAACGTGCTAGGCTAACTAGATCGCCCGACGGATGCAGCTGTCGCGGTGCCAAAATACGGAAGTCAACACCCATTTTAGCCGCACCAATCAGCAAGCTATTTGCCATATTATTGCGTCCGTCGCCAACGAAGACCAGCTTAGCACCGTTGAGCTTGCCGACATGCTCCTCGATAGTCATGAAGTCTGCCAAAATCTGTGTCGGGTGGAAAGTATCCGTCAAACCATTCCAGACTGGTACGCCAGCATATTTCGCTAACGCTTCGACGTTGGAATGCTTAAAGCCGCGGAATTCAATACCGTCAAACATGCGGCCCAGCACCTTAGCAGTATCTTCAACTGACTCTTTTTTACCTAGCTGAATATCGTCTTTACCGAGAAATTCCGGTGCCACACCCAAATCATTAGCAGCCACTGTAAAGGCGCAGCGAGTTCGCGTCGATGTCTTTTCAAAGAGCAAAGCCACTTGTTTGCCCTCGTGAATACGGTGTGCTTTGCCCGCTTTCTTTTGTTGCTTGAGGTCGTGTGCTGTATCAAGCATCAGCCGAATATCGCTTGGCGAGAAGTCTTTCAAAGTCAAGAAAGAGCGACCCTTCAGACTAGTTGGCAGCTTAGCTACCATTGTAGTAGTCGAATCTGTAGTTACTGGCACCACTTTGCGGACGTGCTCCTCTTGAATCATTGGTACCGCCAAGGTGGCTGCCAGCGAACGCTCCGCCGAAGTAACTCTATCAGTAACCTGCTCGTTGTCCAGATCTTCGCGCACCAGCGGCATACTCATACAGCGCGGGCCGCCGCGGCCACGACCGAGTTCTGAACCGCTAACCTCGATGACCTCGACGCCAGCCTCGCGCAACTTAGCATTGGTGACATAGTTACGGTCGTAAGTTACCACCACACCCGGCGCAATCGCCAAAGTATTTGAACCGTCATTCCACTGCTCGCGAGCTGCCGCAATCTCATCGCCGCCGCCGCATTCAATCAGGTTAATCTTTGGCAAATGCAGTGCTTCGCACAACGCTTTTTCAAGGTCATGCTGCTTGGTAATCCGCGGATAAGCTTGCCCCTCAACCTTTTCGAGAATAAACAGATTCATCTTGCCTTCAAAGTCGCGAATCTCCGGGTGGATCGTGAACTTATCGTAATCGATCATAGTGAAGACTGTATCTAGGTGCATAAATGCATGGCTCTTCGGAATCTCGAGAGCGATAATTTTCTTGAAATTAGAATCAGCAAACAACTCGGTTGCCATTTTCTCGATTGCCTCGGCGGTAGTGCGCTCGCTGATGCCGATGGCCATAGCTTCGCTATTCAACACTAGCTCATCACCGCCCTCCATCGAGAACTTCTCGTCGCGATTATACCAAACTGGAATATCATGGCCAGCAAATCGCGGATGATGGTCGATGATATAGCGCATGAACAACGACTCGCGGCGACGGGCCGGCCAGTGCATCTTGTTGATCGTCAAGCCGTTGCCAATCGTCGCGGCTGGATCGCGCGTGAAGTACAAATTCGGCATTGGATCTAGGTAAAATGGATAATGGTCTTGCTCAACCATATCGTGCAGCTGCTGGTGATGCTCTGGCGGTAGAGAAATCTCGTCCTTGCGCACGCCAGCCATAATTTTGCGCACCATCTTGTTGGTCGGCATCGACAACAGATAATCGCGCAAACTTTGCGTCACTCGCCGCGAATCTTGTTTGGAAGCTGCTAGCATTTCGTCGACAAATTCTGCTTTCAAATTATCGCTGTTTAATGCCTCTGTTACCAATTCGTCCAAATACAGCACTTCGACGCCATGGTCGCGCAGGACGTTGGCAAACTCATCATGCTCTTCTTGCGCCACCTTCAGGTGCGGAATATCGTCGAACAGTAAGTCCTTGAGATAATCAGGGGTAAGATTCTCGAGCTCCTCGCCCGGCCGGTGCAATAATACAGTCTTGAGTACACCGATTTCAGAATTGATTTGCAATGGTTTTTGATTCACGCCCACCTCCGCTATGATCTAAATGATTCATTGTTTATTTACTTATATAGTTTTCATTATATAGATTTATGACGCTTATGCAAGCCTTTTGTCGACCGAATCAAGTGGTTAGTGCCATCCAATATTGCTGAACGATAGATTGTACCTGCGTCGGCTGATTTATTACAGCTTGCTCCCAAGTCATACCAGTGTCTTTTTGGAAAGAAGACATAGCTTGAATGAGACTATCGACCTGAGTATGCGTGATAACACTGCCGTTAGCCGACTTGAAAGTCTCAATTTTGTAATTATCGCTGCTATACCACGAACTAACCGTAATAGCGTCAAGCGAGCCTGGCATGCGGAGGCGGAGGTTACTGCCAGTACGCTCAAATATAATATCTAGCGAGTCATAACCAAGATGCACTTCATCTGCTAATCCAGACGCATCCGATAGATAATCTACTTCGGAGTTGTCTATATGAGTAACAGTTTTACCGAGTTGCAATCCATATGTACCGACCCAGTCAAGAGAATTGACATGATCTGTAGAGTTGTACTTGCCAGCATCTATAGATGATACGCCAACATTATCGCCAATACCAACAGCATCAAAAGTTACAGACTTTATACCAGCGTCACCTTTGTCCAATTTGGCGGTCTTATATGTCATATATTGAGCCAACGCACCGCCGAGAGAGTGCCCAGTGAAGCTAACATTACTACCTTGACCAATAGCCTTAAACATCGCCTTCTGATCGTTATAACAAATAGGGCCGTATTGATTGAGAGTTTGAAAAACAAACTTTCTAGCAGCAGCAAATTGCCCCATCCAGTCTGCTGGAAATACTCTAGAGCCAATGAGCCCATCAGTGTCCCAATCTCCAAAATTGTTAGTACCACGAAAAGCGAATATAATCTCTTTGGTTTCTGGGTTTTGTAGAGCAATGCAAGAAAACTCATTTTCTACCGTAATGGTTCTAATGCCATTACGATCTTTAACCGTGCGAGTATATGTAAGCGGAGATTGCGAAAGAAGAACAAAGGAGCGGAGAGGGTTAGAAGAGTCTCGGAGAGCGGAGAGTTCGGGGTTGTTATTTAAATCGTCTTCTGGAACAGCTTTACGCTCGATAAGATCCTTAATAGTTAAGCCTGTAAGAGATTTATTAAAATCTATATACGCAAACGCACTTAAATTTAGATAGGCTCTTGTATCTAATGTCATTTTACTCCCTCCCAGTCTTAACGATACATTCTTCTATATTATCTTTACTGCCCAATTTATTTTTATTAAAAAATATTTCGCATCTTATTTTCGAATTATTATTTCTATTTACGTCTACATCTACACTATACACACCCTCTTCTCTCAGTTTCTCTACAATTTTAAATATGTAAGAGGCCTTTTGGCTGTCGTTTGGGGCGTCTATTATTAATCTATAAAGGAAGCCTTCGTCTTTAGCTTTATTGTCTTCATATTTAGACTGTTTATTCACAGAATCTACCAAATCTTCAGATAAGACAATTTCTGCCTGTGCACTATCTGCTTTATAGCCATTGCTGCTACTGGCATTAACCTCTTTTACTATAGATTCTAGTTCTTTGCTAGCTTGGACTGACCAGATGGCAGCTATGTATTGGTCGCTACAACTTGATGGGCCAAAAGTCCCATCACTAGATGGGGTACAGCCTACATCGAACTTTAACTTCTGATTTGATATAGGATGAGCTTCAGACCTCCATGAGCCAGTTACTCCAAAACCCCCGTTCTCATAATTAGGCTTACTTATATTAAAATCTTCGCTATATTTGCCGGAAAGATATTGTTGCATTTGCTGTTTTGCCTCACCCGACGAAGATATCTGCAATAGCGAATCTAGATATAGGTTCAAGATAATAAACAATATAACTACAATGACAACTACGGAAGCTAGTGTAATAATTTTCCTCTTATATGAGCCAGGTGATTTGTTTTTATTTTGCTTACTACTTTTTGACTTATTGATTCCAGCCATACCACCTTAATCCCTTGCATGTTAACCAATTAATGCTCTGCCTTTATTTTACTCAAGCTTTATAACCAAACAAGCACATCGCAGAAGAAGCTTTCCAGAAGCGGAGAGGGTTAGAAGAGTCTTGGAGAGCGGAGAGCTGATGATCTGATAGGTTAAAACTTTTGCGCGATTTATTCTTTTGCTCGTCTTTGACAATCTCATCCAGAGTTAATCCGGCATCAGATTTTTTGAAGTCAACATAAGCTAATGCTGACAAATTTAAGTAATCAATCGTTCTTACCATCTATCACCCTCCTCCACGGGCGTATTTTTTGTTGTATCAATACAACTTTTTAGTTCATCAATTGATGCTAGTTTATTACTATTACAATATCCTTTTGAAACAAGCTTACCTCCTTTTGATAGATATATGTTCACAGATATATCTTTAAGACTAACGCCCATATTTTTTATATAATCTGTCATTTCGTAAATACTGTTCGCAAACCGATTAGCCTCCTTAATATCGCCATTATATTTAAAATATAATCCATAAGCTAAATTGCCACGCTGCCCAACTTTATTTTCAGCCAAAAACACCTCCCCAAAAGTTGGCTTTTTCAGAGTGAAGGTGCGTTCTATGTTTGAGTCTATCACGCCTAGTCTAACTTTTACATCAACGGGCATGTCTTTAAATATTTCTCTGGCTTTAGGTTGAATTTTGGAAGTTTGTTCTTTTTGCCAAGTTCTTACTACATAGTCGTCGCTGTACTTCGTCTGGTTATCCACCCGAGAAATATGTATCTTTATACTTTTATCTGATTTAGGATAAGCTTCAGCAGACCATACACAAGAAACGCCAAGACCACCACCGTTGCAGCTAGGTTTTTCTACCTCAAAATCTTGGTTGTACTTGGTTCTTAGATAGTTAGTTATATTAGCTTGTTCTGCCTTATCGCTAACCGAACGTTTATTAATTTCTCTATCTACTATAATTCCACCTATAATGTACACTGCGGTCATTACTACGGCTATTGACGACAGAATAATTAAAATAACCTGCCAGGCTTTTTTATTATTTACGCGCGACTTGCTCGCTCTTTTGCTTTTACTCTTCGCCATACAGCACAGCCCCTATTGCTTATCATTTTATCTTAAGAATGAGCGCAATACAACGAGTTATTACAGACATACCTGCACTATAATACGATCATGGAGCATAAAAGCCACCGCAACAATTTGCGCCAACACCGCAAACTTTTCATCCTTCATACCAACGATCAGCGGCAATGGCAACTTCGCTAATTGCTTAAAATTAACCGTAGACGCCCGCGCCTTCAATTTGAGCGAACGCGCTGCCCATAGCATATCCGCTTCACTCATACCCACACGCGGATCAATCGCTAACGCGTGAGCAATCTGCTCTGGGTCGGCAGGAATACCATGAAACTGAGCGATGGTCGTGAAACAATACAGACCAGGATCTAACTTGCCGCCAGACTTTTTATTTTCCAAATCATCATGTAATTTTTCACGATTCTTTGATGCAGATTTAACACTAGCGTGCTTTTTAACCGGCGGCGCCTGACTATCTTTATCTAGTCTTTCTCGCTTACTAACCACTCTTTCCTCTGATTAATGACTATATCAGAGGAAATTATCGACTCAAAGCTTAAACAATTACATCTCGCTCTTAGCAAAACATATCAAACCAGCCACAATGCACGGCATACCGACATAAAGAAAAGCTAGCAACACATAATTAAATATGGTACTGCCACCAAAACCGCCATCTGGACCAACCATTATTTGCGATACCGCGAAAGAAATTGCGATAGCTATAGCTAATGGGATGCTAAAAAGGCCAAAACCAATTCGCTGCAGCCGCAAGCCGCGCTCTTGCTGTTTATGTTGTGTTTTTGACAATGAAGATACTGGAAGAGGTTCCCAATACAACCGATCCGGAAGTCGTAGCAATCGCCACAAATATAACAAACCAACAGCAGCCACAACGAACAACCCCAGAAGTACCCAAGGCGATGTAAGCAATTTCGCGATATAAACAATATCGTATGCATGCAATAATGTAGCAGCCGCTGCTAATGTATTAAAAATCACAGCAAATACAGGCAAAAGTAATATCACGCTCAGCGCAGTAATACGCTGACGGTAGCGATCCACGCGCCGGTATTGTTTCAAAACGACAACGCCTTCTACAAACAATAAAGCAATAAATGATAAATAAGCTACAAACAAAGGCGGTACAAAAAACAACGGAATAACAAGAAATGGGTTTGCTAGCAAACCCACCATCACTGCGCCAAACAGCAAGATACCAACCGCTTGGCTAACTATGATGGCTTCATTTTTAACGTTTCGTTCCGGCAGATGCTTATTAGGCTTTTCGTGTTCAGCAGATGATACTTTTGAATTTGCCATAGTTATTTTATTTTAGCATGTATTGTTAACCTTATGCTATTTATCAGCATCAAAGAACTGGCGCGCTCGTTCAGTCTTCGGGTGGTCCATTACTTGTTTAGGCGGACCGTCTTCAATGATGTCGCCTTTGTCAAGGAAAATCATCCGTGTGCCAACTTCACGGGCAAAGCTCATTTCATGCGTGACGATCACCATGGTCATGCCTTGCTTGGCCAAATCACGCATCACATCAAGCACCTCGCCAATCATTTCTGGATCAAGCGCGCTAGTCGGCTCATCAAACAGCATTACTTCCGGCTCCATCGCTAGCGCCCGAGCGATAGCTACTCGCTGCCGCTGGCCGCCCGACAGATGCTGCGGATATTCGTTGGCTTTGTTAGCTAAACCAACCTGCTCAAGCAGTTCTTTAGCTCGCCGATTGGCTTTACGATCCGATACTTTGCGTAGTTTCTTAGGCGCTAATTTGATATTATCTAGCACTGTCATATTAGGAAATAGATTAAATTGCTGGAACACCATACCGATACGCTGGCGGATTTTATTAATATTAACGTGCGGTTGAGTGATGTCAACGTCATCAACAAAAACCGATCCGTAAGTGGGTTTTTCAAGTAAATTCAGACATCGCAGCAGCGTCGATTTACCCGAGCCGCTCGACCCGACAATCACTAATACTTCACCATCCTCGATCGTCAAATCAATCCCGCGCAGCACATGGTTGGATCCAAAATATTTGCGCAGGTTACGCGTCCTGATCATCAGCTTGCACTCCCTTCTCGAAACGCCGCATCACTTTCGTAAAGATAACCGTCAACGCTAAATACATCACCGCCGCCGCAAACAACGACTGGAATGCTGTCGCTGTCAACGAGCGGATATCGTCAGCGCCGCGCATAATATCACCCAAGCCAATCCAACCGACCACCGACGTCTCCTTAAGCATAGCAATACACTCGCTAATCAACGCTGGCAGCGAATTTTTCATCGCTTGCGGCAAAATCACGTAGCGCATCGCCTGCGGATAGCTCAAACCTAGCGAGCGCGCTGCTTCTAGCTGTCCATTATCAATACTCTCTATCCCGCCGCGAATAATTTCCGCCACATAGGCACCGCTATTAATGCCAAAAGCAATTGCCGCCACGAAAATCTTCGGCATAAAACGATACGAACCAAACACTACATAATACATAATGAGCAGCTGCACTAGCAGAGGCGTACCGCGAATAATTTCAACATACAAACGTCCAAGACCAGCTACCGGATTCCACCTAGCCAAACGCTTCAGCTGCGGAAAACGCCCTAGCCAACTAAACGGACGGATTTTTGACACCCGCATCAATGCAATAATTATGCCGATAATTACGCCTAATGCCACCGATAATACTGTCAAAACCAATGTTACTTCTAGTCCGTGCCATAGATAAACCCAGCGCCCGTCACCAAAAATCACTTCGCTAAAATTCATGGCGTCTGCTCCTTCGCCGCACCAAAGTATTTCTGCAACAGCGTTTGGTAACGCCCGTCGGCTTTCATATTGGCAATCGTTTTGTTGGCATGCTCGGCCAGTTCGGTATTGCCCTTTTTGAAAGCGATCGCGTAGCTTTCGCTGCTCAACGGCGTGTTGATAATTTTGAGCGAAGGAAACCCAGAGACATACTGCTTAGCCGGCGCATCGTCAATCACCGCTGCGTCTACTTTGCCCGCGGCTAGTTCTTGCAAAGCATTCGGCGCTGCCGGGAATTGCACGACTTGCGCTCCCTTAATTTTAGAAGCTGCTTGGTCACCCGTGGTACCGAGTTGTACAGCGATTTTCTTGTGTTCTAATTGATACTTATTGGCTATCTTGCTATTTTTGGGTACGATTATTCGCTGCGATGCCTGATAGTACGGATCCGAAAACAGCGCGTTCTTCTCTCGCTCCGAAGTCACCGACATACCCGCCACTGCCATATCGATCTGCCCGCTTTCGAGTGCTGGCAACAAACCATCGAACGACATATCTTCGATTTTTAGCTCTTTGCCCATATCTTTGGCGATAGCTTGCGCCAATTCGACATCAAAGCCAACCACCTGGCCGCCATCTTTATACTCAAAAGGTTTAAATGTTGCGTTTGTACCCATGACCAGCACGTCGGTGTCGTTGGAGATGCTGCTGTCGCGCTGCAGTATATCATATAGCATCCAGCTAATCATCGCTAAAAAGGCCGCTACAAACAGGCAAGTCGCCATTTTTCGCAGTGCTTTTGCCCTTTTCATAACTTATAGTATACGCGCATCAAACTAAAAGCGTAAGAGTTTTATCGAATTTTATAAGAAAAAGCGTCCCAGCCGCTAACTGGAACGCTTTTTGTTAGACCATCCCCGCGAGAAAACTACTCGGTTTGGTTAGCCTCCGCCCGCGTCAGCTTATCGACCATCGGCAAAATCAAGTAGATACCGATGATGGCCGTCAGTAGCCCAAGACCAACGATGGCGAAGTAAGTTGGCGTCAGCACCGGCTTCAGCGTCGTCGAGAATGTACTAGTAAACACCGCTCCCGTCCACACGCCAAAACCGCACGACAGAATCGAGGTGGTGAGCAGCGGCGCCACCGACTCAACCATCACCAAACGTTTCAATTGAGCGAGGCGCATACCGCTCAGCCGCAGCGTATACAGCGAACGGCGGCGTTCCATCAGCCCGCCAATCGTCGAGACGATCAAGCTTGCCACCGCCACGAACAGCGTCACGCCGATACCAACATAGGCTAAGTCGGCAAATTCGCGAATCGTCGGATTGATGTGCGGCTTTTTAGAGTCAGTGCCGCTCACCGCATAGGTTAGGTCGTACTGATTGGCTTTCGCTGTCACCAAGGTACGCAATTTCTCGATATCATTATCTGACTTCAATGTCACCAAATATTCTTTCACACCATTCGTATCAACCTTGTCGTTAATTAGCGACACGTTTTTGACTACTGACGCGTCAAAATTCAACAGCGCAAATTGGTCTGGTCGGGCGTTATTCGGACAAGTATGCTCGGTATACTTCGCCAAATCCTGGCAGCGAATTGCATCGCCGTCCTCACGCGGATAGATCGTCGCCACCGACGTGATGTAAGATTTTTGCTGCAACTGCTCTGCCATGTCGCCTGGCAGCGACCGGCCAATGACAATTGCCGTGCCGCGCTTTAGCTGCGAAAAGCCGTTATCTTTGATAGCTTGAGCGTTTAAGCCTTCAATACCACTGGTCGCCGTCAAGTAAAAGCTACCCGCAAATAGCGCCAATACCACGCCGCTGACGCTGCGAAAAATTGTTCGCGAGTGCACCGCCGTACGCTTACCGGCGATCAGCATCGAAGCGTTATTGGCCCAGCGCGCTGCCAGCAGCGACAGCTTATTGGTCAGCCAGCCGCCAGCCAGAATCAAGCCGAACATCACCAGCAGCAGCGCCGCCATCAATAGTACCGACGGCAGAGCTGATTCTTTATTAGCCGCCAGCCAATCCCGCCCTGGCTTCGACGACAGCCAAGCAAAGAACGCGATACCAAGTGCCGGTACTAGCGCTCGCCAAGCGCGCAACTTCTTCACCTTTTCAACCGAACGCGATACGCCCAGCGGCGAAATCTGCGCCCGGCGCATCCGCCGCCAGTTGACAAACATCGTCAACCCCAGCGTCAGACCGATAATCAACGCGTATTGCGCGCCAGTTAACACCAAATCACCAGGATTAAACCGCATGCCGTCCATCTTGAAATTCTGCAGCGGCGCTTGCAGCAGCCAAAACGCACCCAGCCCGATAATCACGCCAACCACCGACGCCAACAGCGACTCCAGCATCAATATCCGTGCCACCTGCCGCTTAGTCGCACCGATCAGCCGTAAAGCAGCATAGCGTTTCTCGCGTTGCGCCGCACCCAACTGCGTCGCCACCGACACGAAAATGACAATTGGAAACAGCAAGATCGTCCCGCCGACGCCAAATACAATGACGGCAATTGGGTCTATTTTAGCATCCGATTTTAATCCGTTAGCGTCCGTCCGATAAACGTCAGCAAAGTATGATGGCTGCCCCTGAGATTTGGTAAAAGCATCGCTCTCGGCCACTTCCTCGGCGCTAGCACCGCGCACTATCATCAGCGCATCCGGACTGGCGGTATATTCGCTGGGAATTACGCCGAGGTATTTGGTATTTTTACCAAAACGCGCCAAGATATTATCCTCTGGGTATTCAGCAACCGCATCAGCCAACGCTTTTGATAAGTAATATTCGCCAGGACGCGGCGTTTTCAGTTTGGCAAACTGCGGTGATTTAGCCGTACCATACATTGAATAAGACTGGATGTACTGACCGCGCCACTTCGACGCATCACCGCGACGGGTACCGCCAACTTTCAGCGGCTCGACACCAGCAATCGGTTTTTGTTCGGTTACACCGCGGGCTGCCTGATACGCCGCCGTATTAATTGCTAATCCATTAACACGCCCCATTAGACCGTTGACGCCAGCCGTAAAGTAGCACACCAGTACGATCCCCAGCGCCACCGCCGCCGTGGTCAATCCTAGACGGGCAAATGACTGGCGGCCAGACTTTTGTAGTAACATCCAACTAACGCTCATTTGACAGCCCCCGCATTGGTTTTACCGGGCTTGCTTGATGTATTTACCGCTATATCAACACCAGAAATCTGCCCGTCGCGGACAATAATTTCCCGATCAGCATAAGCAGCAATCGTCGGTTCGTGCGTCACCATGATGACTGTTGTGCCATGTTCTTTGGCGGTTTTGATGAATAGTTCCATGACCTTTTCTGAGTTCAGGCTATCCAGCGAGCCAGTCGGCTCATCAGCGAACAGCACTTTTGGCTCAATCACCATCGCCCGGGCGATCGCCACGCGCTGCATTTGTCCGCCCGATAATTCACCGAGCATACTGTCAGCTTTACTCGCCAGCTCAACCTTATTCAGCCATGTTTTCGCCTGCTGATAGGCTTCTTTACGCTTGACACCGTTCAGTAGCAGCGGCAGCGCCACGTTATCCAGCGCTGTCAGCTCTGGCACCAACTGTCCAAACTGAAAGACAAAGCCAAAGCTGGTGCGCCGTAAAATACTGCGCTGATCATCGCTCAGTTTGTCGATCCGCCGTCCGTCGAAATCAATCTCGCCGCTATCAACCTTAGTAATCGCCGCCAAGCTATGCAGCAGCGTCGACTTACCAGAGCCCGATGGCCCCATAATCGCCAGCACTTCGCCCGCCTCGACATCCAGGCTGACGCCGCGCAGCGCGTGCGTTTGCCCAAACGACTTCTTGATATTTTTAGCGCTAATTATTGGTTTGCTCATGCAAAATTTCCTCCTTTAGCCGCGTTAACCGCGAAATAGTTAATTCAATCCAACGCAAATCCGCCTCCAAATGATACAGTGCGTGGTCAATTAGCAGCATGTCCGACAAACTGCTATCGCGCCGCTGCGCTGTCAGCTCGCGCATTCGTTGGATATGCGCCTGCCGTTGGTTATCCAAATACGGTGACGCATCGCCGTCTTTCAAAATCGCCAATACCGCCTTAATATACATGGTCGCTTGTAGTTGCGGTGACGGTGCTTCTGGTGATTCCAGCCAGGCTTGTAAATCCTGCTTGCCCTCATCAGTAATTTCATACCGAACTCGGTCCGGCCCGCCTGATTCGCTGGTATCAGTAATTTCTTTGACCTTGTTATCGCGTTTGAGCCGTGCCAGAGTTGAATATATCTGACCGGTTAAAATTGGTTTATCCTTACCAAAATAGCCGTCATATTTTTTCTTCAACTCATATCCGTAATTTGACTCTTCCGCTAAAAAACCTAACAGTGTATATTGAACGCTCATACTCTTACTATACACCCAGTGTTTAGTTATTGCAAGAGTTTTATACACTCGGTGTATAGTTTATATCTACTCTACATGCAAATTACTTAAATCGCATGTCCGTGTAATTGATTATCTTATTAATCAAATCAAACGATAATGTCCACGTGAGACAAAATCAATGTAGCCTTTATCGCGTAATATTTGCAGCTGTTGTCTAATTTTATCTTTAATATGGTTATTCTCTGGATGGACCGCCGCGAGTTCACTCTCAAAAGCATACATATCGTCAAGTGTAAAATCAACCCGATCAACTCTCTCGATACACCGTATAATATCAAGCATCCAGCCTCGCGCTGACATTTTATTTTCCTCGCGCAGAAATAGTGTTTTCCGCCATTTCGTTAAGACTTCACTCCGCGGAATCACCACCCCATCACGAACCAAGTATATTTTGCCAGAATCTGGGATACTGCTGAGTAGAATATTACAGCCAATCCACCCAGCCCGGCGAGCCGTCTCGGCTAAAGGTTTTCGCCGCTCAATAATGCTCGTAGTAAAAAATTGCTTTGGGATAATCATAAAATTGCGAACGTAATAGTCTGGCGTATAACTCAGCAAAAAGAAATTGGGATTACTATCTGACTGTAACCGCTCAATCATTTTTTCGTATGCCCCATCAACAATTTTCTTGTCAATTTTACCGTTCTTACTTTTCAACTCGAAATCTTCTTGGCAATTTTGGCAATAGAAATCTGCTACCGGACGATTGTTTTCATAATTTACGAGATGATCTTGGCCGCAATTCGGACAAAAAATCATTCGCTCAACCCAATCCTCGGTCAAAACACGCACCTTTTGCGAGGCACTAGTATATCTGACGGCTAAGGAAGTATCAAAAGTTAACAACATAATTTACATACAGAATACCACCTCCTGCCCCAAGAACAAAGAACCAAGGATAGTCCAATTCTCCAAATTTTAGCGTATAATAAGAATCATATGGAGCGTATCCGACAGCAAAAAGAAACTGTCAAAACTGCCGCTGCTGGTATCGGCGCGCTATTGAAATTGCCGCGCTACAGTGTGCTGGCAGCGGGGTTTTCTTTGCTATTTGCCATTGTTATTTTCTTCGCGATTAACGGCAACTTTTATGGACCGCTGTTTTTGTCGCGATTGCCAATTGTCGATAAATTTGCCGTTACCGGTAACATGCTCGCCGAACTATTCAAGCAAGGTTTCACCACGCCAAACGGTACACTGCTGCTAATCGTCTCTATTCTGCAAGGCATATCGCTTTCAGTTGTAATATTTACAGCACGACGCAACAAACGTAACGAACAAGATGTAGCACGGCAGCTCAGTGTCAGCGGTATTGCCTCGATTGCTGCTGCTATCGGCCTCGGCTGCGTACCGTGCGGCACCTCGCTAATCTTGCCGATTGTTACTCTGTTTTTCTCGGGCGCAGCGGCTGCTACCGCTGCCAATGTTGCTGGCACTATCGTACTCGTATTGGCACTTGTACTTAGCATGGCATCACTTTACAAATCTGGACAAATCGCATTCGTTTATGCACAATTAGCCAAACAGGAGGAAAAATCATGAGTCATCAACAAGAACGCGGCATTGCCCCAATTTGGATTGTTTTGTCAATCATCGTCGTTGGCATCGTCGCTTTATTTATCTACAGTATTGTCAACCGGCCGCCGAACCAACACATCGGAAACGGTAAACCATGGAACGAACATATGTCGCAAGGCTCAGCAGATGCGAAAAACGTGTTTATCGATTACACCGATTATTTCTGCTCGTTCTGCGCCCAGGTTGAAGACGCTACCAGCAACGATTCTTTCAAAAACGACTATATCAAATCCGGCAAATTGCGCTACGAACACCGAATCGTTACTTTACTAAAGGACAAAGTACCAAACACCGAGCAAGGCGCTAAAGCCGCATTTTGCGCCGCCGACCAGGATAAATATTGGCAATACACTCACGACATCGTACCGCGTATCAAAACGGACTACTTCGACAAAGGTATCGGCGTCAAAAACGTCGCTATGCCAAAGGAAATCCCGCTGCTGCCGCTCAGCTACTTTGAAACATCTGCCAAGAATGCCGGTCTGGACACCGCCAAATTCACCGATTGTATGAAAGGCGACTCCCACCAGCAAGAAATTAACGACAACACGCAAAAAGCCCTGTCGCTTGGCGTGAATGGCTTGCCATACATGGTAATTAACGACTACCAGACCAGCGGCTTTGCCGGCGGCGAGAGCGGGCTAAAGGCGATCTTGAAGGCTGGTGGCGTTAATTAATGCTAAAATTTCTCAATTCATTTTCAGCGCCGCTGATCGGATCTTTAAGTTTCTGGCCTTTTTTATGCATCCTCTTGACCATACCATTCATCATTTCACGGCTGATCATGCGCCGGCGCGTAACGTGGTCGTATGTATTCTTTTCCTACGGCTCAATTCTCTATTTCACGGGGCTAATCTTTTTTACGCTATCGCCAGTACCAAAAGACCCGATTGCCTTTTGCCAAACATATCACATCCAGCCGCAGCTTATCCCCTTCAACTGGGTTAACGACGTCGTTCAGCCTAACAAAGATACCCTATATATCACGTTGCAATTAGTTATGAATATCGTTTTCTTTGTGCCGCTGGGCATTTTTATGAAAGCGTATTTTCACAAGCATTGGAAATTTGCGCTGCTAAGCGGCTTTCTTTTATCGATGCTAATAGAGGTGACGCAGCTAACTGGCGTGTTCGGTTTATATCCTTGCAGCTATCGGCTGTTTGATGTGAATGATTTAATAACCAATACCTTTGGCTGCTTGCTCGGATTTATGCTGACGTGGCTAATCGGCTATAAAGTTCCCAGCATCAAACTCAGCGACGAAAGCTACGCCGCACCCAATCGCCGCAATAAATTCTTAGCCAGCTGCATCAACATAGCCCTTATTATCTTCGCCTCAGTAGTTACCCGGTCGCTAGTTTATCCGTTTTTCATAGACACCATACAACCTGGTAGGTTCTATCTTTCAGAGCTAGGGATCTGGATTATTATTCAGTTGTTTATCATACCAAGGATTGCCAAAGGTTGGACGATCGGGAGTTATCTGGTCGGCATCAAACCGAAACGCCAGCGCAAAAGCGATGAACAACAGCCAAAAGACGATGCTAATCCAGAAAATTAGCCTTTCAGCTGCCGCATAAATCCGCGCAGCTGTGACGATGCTCGCTCGATTCTCTCTGTTGTCCAGTATTTATCCGGCGTGATATCATCGTCGCCAGTCGATTCCTCTTTGTAGCGGCCGATAATCTTGCCATTCTTGACAATCGAGACGTCTGGTACAAATATTCGCGGTTTACCGCTGTCGTCTTTATCCAAATACGGCTCTAGTTTCTTGACCAATTTTTGGTAAACTTCGTTGTTGCTAGCGCGAGCGTCGCGAATATTCAAATAATATACTTTATCAACACCTTCAGCCCGAGCTGCCCGATCAACATATTCGCTCAAATGCTGGCACCACGGACACTGCGGAAAACCCAAGAAAACCACGCCGCTGCCGTGATCAAAGATATCGAGAACTTCTTTGTCGCCGGCATAAACGAAGCGATTATTCGCCGCCACTCGCGGATATTCTGACTTGAATTTGGCAGATTCGGACACGTTAGTAGACGGAGTTTTCGGCTGCTCGGCAGCGTGCTGGTAGTTATACCACAATCCAGCCGCCGCTCCGCACAGAATAATTATTACAGAGATAATGGCAATAGTTTTTTTGTTCATGCGCGCCCCCTTTACCTTAGCATTCAGCGTACTTTTATTATACTACAGCGCTTTTGATGACGGAGATAAAGTGAAAGATTAATTTATTTTTCGAGTTAAACGCCGTAAAAGTATATAATGTCACATTTTTGCCTAAAATTCATTGACATTTTATTCAAGTACTGATATATATATTAGCTTTTGCTCAAGCTACAGTCTTAGGGCAAGAGTTGCCCTTTAGCTTGAGTGAAAGAGATCAGAGAGGGGAATGGTCATGAATACCATCCTTGCTATCGCCCTTGTCTCCCTTTACATCATCACGCCCATGATGACCGCTCTGGCGGTTGCTAAGAGGAACAATGTCGGCATGATCGCAGGGGTCGTCTCCATTGTTGTTTTCAGCGTTTCGTTCTGGATGTTCTTTGGTCCGTACGCTAACTCTAGCACAACCCTCTTCGCATTTGCTGCTATGTGGCAAGTGTTCGGTAGTGTGGGTGTAATCTGTAAGGTGGCGGATGAGCTTGACATAATCTGACACCACTCGCGGGCTTAACGCCCGCTGAACTACTCGCTGAACGTCTCCCCGATTGAGATATCTTTCTTGATATTTCCCGGGTTGAGACCCGGTTCGGTTTGAGATGTTCGGCGGGCTAGTTCACTGGAATTATCTATTCTATTTATTTCTACAATATACTTTTCACTCGCTGGACAATTGATTCAACGTCCAGTCCGTGTTTTTGCCATAACTTATCCGCCGTGCCGCTTTCGCCGAATTGGTCGTTGACACCAATCCGCAGAACCTTAACTGGCAATGTCTGGCTGAGAATTTCCACCACGGCGCTGCCAAAATCGCCGGGGTAATTACTGCGCTCATGATAGTTCATCCAACTGCGTATTGCGCCGATTAAACCGCGGAGCGTTGGCATACGGCGTGTTTAACCACGTCTCAACAATGCCTTTCCAAGCAGATTCATCATATTCCAAGATTCGCGCCGACAAACACAGCACATTCGAGTCGTTATCATTACGCGTCATCTTTGCCTCAAAAGCATCCCAAATCGCACTGGCACGGATTCCCTTGAAACGGTTAGCCGCCATATACATGCCTTGACCGCCGTCGCAAATCAAAATTGCTCGCGGGTCTTTACTGTCATCGCCGATCACTTTCAGCACTGCTGCCTGGGCAAATTGCGGAAAATCATCGTCTGGATTCAATTCCACACCGCCGACATCTTGCACATCATAACCGTTTTCTGCCAAATATGCAAAAACTTTTTCTTTCAAAAAAGCCATAATGGTCTGAACCGAGATAGATTTTCATGATTTCAGTATAAGCGGTTTCGGAGGTTTTTGAGAGGGAAAGTTGGAGATTTCTCCAGAGGTGGAGCGTAATTACTTGACAGAAAGTACGTACACTACCAAAAACCTTTGCAAACAAAAAGCAGGCCTCGTAGACTGTAGTTAAACCACTAATTACAGAAAGGAGGGCCTGCTATGGCCTATACTGCAAGCCTCTGAGCGAAAAGAGAAAGGCGTTTTGCCTTTATCTTTTTTGAGGAGGCGCCGCAGTATACCTTAAGTATTCTACCAATCCTAACCTGCCAAAAGCTAGAGCAATTGCTATGCGGCTGCTGGTTGTAGACCAGCTGCCTGTAACGGTTGTCGCCAGAAAGTGCGGTGTACATCGCAGCACTGTTTGGCGTTGGAAACAGAAATGGAATAAGCTCAATAAGCATGTTCGCCTAGAGAATGTAAATCGTCCTTCGCGGCTAGTCTCTAGTCCAAGCGGCATTTCTAGTTTTCGGCTGGCTGCTTGCCGTTGGCTTATACCCACTGAGTCATCCCGGCCGCACATTAGTCCGGCTGCCATTCCTGAGAAGATTGTCCGGCTTGTATTGCATACGCGAGATAGACTGAAACGTTGCGCTGAGGTAGTTTGGTACCATCTGGCAAAAATTGGCGTGAAAGCAGCGGACGGTACATTGCAGCTAGTTCAAATCAGTCTCTCCAGCGTTCGCCGTATTCTCAAGCGCCACCACCGCTTAGATGGTGCCAGAAAACCCAGAGTAAAGAGAGATAACCCAAAACGGCCATTGCCAATCCGTCCTGGTCAGCTTGTCCAAACCGACACTATTCACCACGTTGATCCGTATTCTGGAAAGAGACTGTATTACTACACAGTAATCGACCTGTGGAGTCGCTTGAGCTACGCTGAAACTCATCCTGTACTGCGTCCAGGCTTAGCTGCGGCAGTTGTCCTGAGAGCGCAGGAAAAATGGCGTAGCTGTGGCTTTACAACAATCTCTTTGGTACAGTGCGACAACGGGCCGGAGTTTGGAAGATACTTTGCGCAAGAGTTAGAACGAGCTGGCATACAGCTGCGCCACAGCCGCCTCGGCAGGCCGAACGATAACGCTCACGTAGAACGGTTTAACCGTACTTTGCAAGAGGAATGTATCGGGCACTATTGGCGCAGAAGCGTACTGCTTCCGCGCCAGCGAGAGAAGCTCTCTCGCTACATTGACTTCTACAACAACAAGCGCATACACTTAGGCATACAGATGCGAACACCTGTGGAGATGTTGCAGAGGTGGTGAGGTGATACGAATTCATTGACATTTTATTCTATTAGTGATATATATATTAGCTTTTGCTCAAAGTTTTCGATAAAGGGCAGAAGTCGCCCTTTAGCTTTGAGCAAGCTTTCTCTCGGAAGGAGAGAACAATGTACAGAGAGCGCTCTATGACGACAACCATCATCATGGTTGTCGTCTGGATGGTGAACATCGCGGTCTCCGCGATCGCCATGGTCCTGCTCGCCGCTTTGCTTCGCGGGACAGGCGCGGCATGGATGCCCGAAATCACCTTCTGGCAGGCCGTCCTGATTCGCTTGATCTTCAAGTCCCTACTTTGGGACGCGCTCAAGGTGACACCCAGAGACTGAAGACTCACAAGGGCTCTGCCCGCCGAAAATAGCTCGCCGAATGCGTTCAATCTGATTGAGACAGTTACTTGTTTCTCGGATTGAAAGATCCGCATTCAGCTTGAGCTCGTTCGGCGGGCTATTTTCATTGATATTATATTATTCCCACCTAAACAACTTAATCGCGGCGATGTAGATAACGAGAGTCCAGGCGGCGACGGCGCCGATTTGCGGCAAGACTTCGATGAGGCTAGCTTGCTCGGTCATAATCAGGCGGAAACCATCCACAACCGGCGTCATTGGGATAAATTGCGTTACGCCACGCAACCATTCTGGAAAGAGGAATGCCGGAAAGAATGCTCCAGACAGAAACATCATTGGGAAAGAAATCAAATTAGACAGCGGAGCTGATTGATTTTCATTCTTCGCCCAACCGCCGATTAATAACCCTAAGCCCACCATCATCATCGCCGAAATCACTGACATCAATGAGAACAGTAGCCAATCGCCGCGCATATTGAAATGGAACAGCAGCATGCCGACAACAACCATCATCGTCAAGCTAAGTAGCGAGATTATGACATAGTGAATCGCCATAGAAATAATCAGCTGCCCCGAGGTGAATGGCGCTGCACGCAGACGGCGGTACGAGCCGCGCTGCTTTTCAGCCGGCATTTGGTTCGCCAAACCAAAGATGCCCATGCTCATCAAGCTAAACGCCAGCAGCCCGGTAAAGGTATAATCAAACGACTTCAGCTGCTCGTCGCCGACAGCTTTGCCAGCGGCTTTCAGCGGCGCTTCTGGCTGACCCAGGTGCTTGTTTATTTCATTGGCAATCTGGTTCATCACCGCGGTGAGAGCGCTACCGGTTTGCTCGGAGCCTTTGGCGTACAAGACATTGATAGTGCCAGTCGGCCGAGCCTGCTCGCCCTCGCCCTTAACCTCGCCAAAATCTCTCGGCAGCTCAATAATACCGTTCAATTCCGAACGCTTCATCTTCTCACGGGCCTCATCCATATCCTTGACGTCTTTAATTTTAAGAATCGAGTCTTTGGCATTGTCTTTGGCGCCTTTGACGAAATTTTTAGCAAATTCCGTCTGCGAATTATTGATAATCGCCACGTCAAAGCTGGTCGATTGATTATTAAAAATCGAACCGAACACCAACAGGAAGATGAGCGGAAACAGGAAGGTAAAGAACAGCGACATTTTATCGCGGATGAAACGTTTTTGCTGAGCGCGTACTTGCCCGAATACACCAGTCCAATATTTTTTCATACTAATCCCGAATCGCCTTTCCTGTTAAGTCAATAAATACGTCCTCCAAATTGGCCTGCTCGACGACTTGCTTTTTCTTAAAGCCGCGCGCCAGTAGCTGCTGGATCAGATTATGCGGCGTATCAATGGTGATGATTTTACCATTATCCATAATCGCCAAGCGGTCGCACAACAGCTCGGCCTCGTCCATGTAGTGCGTGGTCAGCACGATAGTAATACCTTCGTCGCGAATCTCTTTGATCAAGTCCCAGAGATTGCGGCGAGCCTGCGGGTCGAGGCCGGTGGTCGGCTCATCAAGGAATAGTACCGCTGGGTTATTGACCAGCGTCGACGCGATAGCGAAGCGTTGCTTTTGCCCGCCTGAGAGCTGCTCGACATAGCTTTTGGCTTTGTCGGTCAATTGCACCTTGGCTAGCAGCGCGTCGGCGTCGACCGTTTGTCCGTACAGGCTGGCAAACATTTTCAATTGTTCGCGCAAGGTTAGCTTGTCGTAAAACATTGTCGATTGCAGCTGGATACCGATGATGTTTTTAATGCGCCTAGGCTCCCTGGCAACATTAATCCCGTCGATAGTCGCCGTACCGCCATCAATCGGCCGGAGCGCCTCCAGCATCTCCAACGTCGTCGTCTTACCAGCACCATTCGGCCCGAGGATGCCGAAAATCTCGCCTTTCTTGACCTCAAATGACACACTATCGACGACATTCTTATCCCCATACGTCTTGACGAGTTGGTCAACTGTTATGATTGGTTCGGGTTGAGCCATATAAATTCCTTTCTACTCCCTAACAGAGAAACATCGCGCACGATGATCGCCCGCTTTTGGGATTATTATAGCACAAAAAGCCCTATTTCATCGGTGCAGTTTTGAATAGAGTCCACGCTGCTAGCATAGAGTAATTAACAATCTGACCGTTAGAAATCATCTGCTCAAGTTTGTTAATTTCTAACCAACTACTGGAAATAAACTCTGTTTCATCCGGTTGGAGCGAATAATTATCTCGAAAAGCGCCGCGCGCACAGACAACGTAAAGTTTGGCATTGGTACGGCGATTGTCGGCATAAAACCAGCCAATTTGCTGAAAATCTTCCGCCAAAATATTAGATTCTTCCGCCAATTCGCGCTGGGCAGCTTGCTCGGGAGTCTCGCCTTCTTCAATTTTACCGCCGGGAAATTGATACAATATATCATCAACCGGATACGAATATTCCCGCTGAATAAGCACTTTGCTGCCGTTTTGGCAAATGATAATCACACCGCCTTTACCCTGGTATACTTGCCGCAAATATAACGACCTTTTACCATCTGGCAACTCTACCTCGTCTTCCGCCAACATCATCCGCGAATGCGTAAAAATTATTTACGACGACAAACGGCACCATTTATGCGGTTTGCTGTGTTTATTCATCTTTATGGAACTCTGTTAAATGATTTGACTTGATATTTGAAAGGTATGTTTCACACCTTATCCATTGCTTAAACATAACATTTGCCTCAATTACATTTTAACAGTCAAACAACTTTCGCGATATAATTATTACATGAAGCACCAGCAGACGGCGGCGCCCAAATTTTTCTTAAAGAAACGCTGTATTATCTTAAGCATAATTGCGCTGTTGCTTATCGTACCAATCACAGTCATTATTCAGCCGAAAATTGCCGATAAGCTGTCGTCTCTCATTAATTCCACGCGCCTCGATAGGTCGCCTGGCGAAGCGGCTTTTCCAGATATTGATACGGCAAATTTAAGCCCAACTCGCCAAAAAATTATCAGCCTAGCAAAGACTGAATTCAAGGCGCAATCCGCTGGCACTAAGTTCAGCCAGGGCGCCGAGGAGGCGTGGTGCGCTAACTTTGTGAGCTGGATCATGTATCAAGCGGGCGCGCCGCTGAAAAATCCGCATACTGGCGGCTGGCGTATTCCGGGGACGTTTACCTTGCGCGAGCATTACGAAACAGCCGGTCGCTTCAAGCCTGCTAATTCCGGCTACCAACCGCTTCCTGGTGACGTGGCAATTTACCGTAATTCGCCAGTGTTCGGCGACCACACTAACATCGTCTTGAAAAATGACAACGGCGTACAAACCACTGTCGGCGGCAACGAGGCAAACCGCATCCGCGTATTCATCAATCATGACAAACGGTATGACGGGCTACTGGGATACGGCGTACCAAATTAGACTATGGTCCTTCTAAGCCAACATTTGCCTTTAGACAAGATATTTATCGTTTCCGCAAGAAGAATCCGCCCAGCGCGCAGGCCGCCACGATACTAACCACAGTAATTTTCCAAAACATCAGCGGATCATTATCACCAGGCACCGGCACATTCATGCCGAACAGCCCAGCAATCATCGTTGGGATAGTCAGCGCCACGGTGATTACCGTCAGCAGGCGAATTGTCTCATTCAAGCGGGTATCCATCACTGCCCGGTAGCTGTCGCGGACGTTAGTAATAGTGCGTAGCAAGCTCTTACAACGGGCAATTACCTGCTCCAAATCAATCGACAAATCCTCAACATCTTCTTTGTCATCCGCCCGTAGGCGCAGACCGCTGGTCGCCAGCAATTTCTCGACCGCCCAGTTCATCGGGATGAGCGCATCCAAGTAATCGTTCAGTTTGCGCTCGTATTCCGCCAGCGTAGCAATATCTTTGACCCGCAGCGTATGAATGTTATCGGTAGCCGCTCGCATTTGGCGGTTAATCGCTGCCACCCGCCTATTTGGGATGGCAGCCAGCCGCTGATACTGCCTAGATATTGCGTCAATCATATCAACCAACAACTCAACTGGCCGGTCGGTACGCGAACGTGCTTGATCAATAAACGGCTGCCACAACCTACCCAAGCTATCGCGCGACAAGGTTACGGCATAGTCCTTATTCAAACAAAACAAAATTGGCGTGGTGAAATCATTAAAGTCATCATCGGTATCTGGCAGCCGGGCGATTAGATATGTCCAATCGTCGCCAATCTCCAGGCGCGGCACCTCATGCGGATCAAGCGCGTCGCTCAACAAATCATTATCAAGCCCCAGCGACAACAACTCGGCCAGCTCATCCTCGTTCGGACGTTCGCAGCGCACCCACGAACCTGCCCGCAGGCGTTCCAGCGGCTTGATTTGCTGATTTTTAGCACTTGAATGAAGATATTGCAGCATTCTCTTTTTATACTATAATTTACTGATATTTTCAATGATTTTGGCGTCTAGACAGGTAGAGAAAGGTCTCAGAGACAGCCCAGCACCCCTAACATATTACAAATGCTATACTATATCTATGCCTGCTAAAAAATCACTAAGGAAGCCGCCAGCGAAACAACCGGCGAGCAAAACCGATAATCCTAAATCGGCTAGCAATAAAGCAGCCAAGCCTAAACATATCCGCCGCACAGCGAAAACAAAAACTAAGCCCGCCAAATGGCGAAACGCGCTGATAGCGATATTGTTATTGACGGCAATGGCAGCGGTTTTATCAGGACTGGTTTACGCATATTTTAACCAGCTGTCGCCGCGCCGCCCGACTGCTTTATCTGACGAGCAATACTATTTCACCGATTCGCGCTACTCCGGCATTCGTTCTAAATTCGTAATGCGCCAGACTAACCGCGAGAAAGTTTCGATTGAATATCCGCTGACGAAAAATAATAAGATTAACAAGACCGTCGCGCAGGCAATTGACCGCGCTGACAGCGATTTCCGCTATGCCGCTACTAATATTCTGACGTTCGACCAGCCGCTGACCGAGACTATTAGCTACCAAGTGACGCATAATAATTCGGTAGCTTTATCGATTATTGTCAATATTAAGCAAGATATGCACGGCGCGCATCCGGTGTCGTTGACTCATTTTTGGACGTTTGATAAAAAATCTGGCGAGGTGATTACTTTGAACGATTTGACCGAGCGATCAGAGAAAGCGGCTGAGGAAATCGTGGCAGCTGCCCGAAATAATATCAAGGAGACCATCAAGCAGCGCCAGCAAGCAGAGCTGGATCTCAATGAAACGATCACCCAGGAAACGCTATCGAATTTCGTTATTACCGATGGCGGCAATAGTTTAGCTTGGCCAATCGGGCAGGCGTCACTGCTGCCATCAGCCTACGGCGAAATGACGATCAAAGTGCCGATCGCCGCCGTTGCCAAATATCTGCAAAATTCGACAGCCCGAAAACTAGCTAATATGCCCAAGCCGCCCGAACCAAAACCAAAGCCAGCGCCTGCCGCGCCGCCAGCCGCGAATTCTGGGGGTAAAGTAATTGCCTTAACATTTGACGATGGCCCAGGCCCGTACACCGCGCAGCTATTGGATATTTTGGATCAGTATGGTGCTAAAGCGACATTTTTCTTAATCGGTAGCAAAGTCTCCAGCCAAGCCAACGTCGTACGCAGCATCCATGCACGCGGCCACCAACTAGGCAATCACTCGTGGTCGCACCCAGAACTGCCTAAATTGCCAGTTGTCCAAATTGCTGGCGAAATCGACCGCACCAACGAGGCTATCAGACAAGCTACTGGCGTCAAGCCAACCATTCTCCGACCACCGTATGGCGCAGCCAACAGTGTGGTTTTGGAGCAACTTCGGGCGCGTGGTATGTCATCAATTTTGTGGTCAGTTGACACTCGCGATTGGGCCGATCGCAATAGCCAAATCGTCTGCTCGCGCGCCGTCGCTGGCGCTCACCCTGGAGCCGTCATCTTGATGCACGACATTCACCAAACGTCAGTTGGTGCCGTGCCGTGTATCCTTAACGCGCTGAAGCAGCAAGGTTATTCGTTTGTGACGGTGCAGGGACTACTCGGCAATATGGCAGCGGGAGCTGGATATCCGTAGAATCGTAGCTAAGTGTTACGACTGCGCGTTGCGGCGGCTATTCTGACTTATCTACTTCAAAAACCTTATATTTCGAAGTTGCACCGCGCACCAACCTCACCTTTGACGGCGCCACGCCAAAATGTTTCGCCAACAGTTTTACTGCGGCGGCGTTCGCCCGCCCCTCAACAGCCGGCGCCTTGGTATAAACCGTCAACGAGCCATCATCGTTCGGGACGACTTCTTCGCGATGGCAGGAGTTGGGTTTGAGATGGACGGAGATTTTCATACAATTTGATTATTTCTAAACCAAAAATTCATCGGCATATACAAATTAGCCGTCTTAATACTTATCCAGGATCTTCAAAATAGCGTCTGAAAGCTTATCAAATTCTTGTTGAGCCTTCATAATATTTTCGCGAGAGCCAGGCTGCGTTGCCTCTGCTTCATTGGGATTAATGTTGAAAATCGCAACGCCTGATTCGTGCGTAATTGCCGGCAATCGACCGTAATCCTGAATATCGTGCAGCGACGCGCGACTGCTAGACGCAACCAGCCCATTCCGACAATGGCGTTCACTCAAGAATTTTTGAACTCGTTCTGGAATTTGATCAATCCACTTGCGGTGGTCTTTGATCGGTTTTTGGCCATACACATTGTACGAATTCAAGATATAGCCGATAAACAACCCTTCGCCACCCAGTACAAATTGGCTTTCAATGCCGCTACTTAACGCTTTACCAGTATTACGCCAGTTGATTTTCCACTTTTCAAACATGATACCAAGGTTCTCAATGCCCTGTAGACTAAGCGCATCAGGCATTAGCGGTACGACAAAATAATCGCTGCCGAGCAAGATTACTCGATTCAGCAACCCTAACGTCGGCGAGGTATCAATCACAAAGATATCAACTTGATCGCTCAAGCCTTTTTCGCGCAGGAAACGATCTATCGCGCTCGTTTGAAAATAGCCGAGCTGCTCGCCAGCCGCAGCTGAGTTGTAGCCAGTCGATAGAACATTCTCATAATCGCTTAGCCGCATGTCGCCACGCAGTAAATACAGGTTCTCGGGCGCGCCCTTAGCTTGCTCAAATTGTGCAGCCAAATCAATATCCGAACCTCCCTCAATCACTCCGCGCAGCACGTCGTAAATCGTCTTGCTCATCTCTGAGAAAATCGTATTCTCGTAATATTCTTCGCCAAGCGCTAACCGCGTCAAATTACACTGCGGATCAAGATCAATTAGCACCGTCTTATAGCCCTTGTTAGCAAACTGCACCGCAGTATTATACGCTAGCGTTGTTTTACCAACGCCGCCCTTATTATTAAAGAAAACCAGTTTTTTAGAGCGAGGGAACTTCATATATTGATTTTAGCATAGATACAAACACTTCAGATTTAACATTCTATTCTTGCACGTTCGTAAAGACCTAGAAAACAAAACTGTTAGCAAAATTACTGCGGCATTACGAGGTGTATCATCTTAAAACGACATCGCCTCCAACTCCCGCGGCAAAATCTCCTGCACTTCTACCGAACCTGCCACCAAGTGGTAACCATGCAATTTTGACGGCAAATCACGCTCGACTGAACGCCAATTGACTGGGTGATTTTCATCAAAGTAATCCAGCAATTCCGTATTCAAAAAATGGTCGCGCGGCAAATCGACCGAACCATCTTGATTGACGACCAGTGCTATCGATAAACCCGATGTCACACCACTTTCATTTTTAGCATACGCCGCCGTCACCAAATGAACCATTGGCTCAAATTCCAACACTGACTGATCAATCGCCTCCACCTGTGCCTGACCGCGACGCGCTAGCTGCTGATTGATTTTTGTTGTCAACTCGTCAACATCTGGCTGACCATCGCCCGCTCGGCAATAGTCGCAGCCATCCACCGCCTCGACATATTCCAGCAGCAAATCCATATCGACGTCAGTGTCTTTAACGCCATGCTGTGACAATTGCTCCACCATCTCATGCAGCGCACCCAGCAAACTATAATCATTGACATTCCTGGCAGCATCACCGATGCGGATGATGGCGCGAGCTACGGCGATAGGATTTTTAGACTTAACCATATATCCTATTGTACATCGATCTGCCATAATTAATTATCAATCCAACAAACTCGCTCCGCCGCCAGCTTCATATACGGCGCGCTTCTGACTCCACTCATTACCATAGCGCTTGGCCTGCTCTAACACCATGTCAGTTGCCAACGCCTGCTGATCTGGCGGGTATCCATATTTTGCTAAAGTCTTTTTGACGTTAACTTTCAGTTTTGCCTGAACATTTTTACGCTCCGCCCAGTCAATCGTAGCATCACGACGCACTTGCTCTAGTAACACTTTTGCGATATCACGTAGCTGCGCGTCACCCAGTACTTCGCGGGCACTGCCATTCTCAACCAGCGCATCATAAAAGATAATCTCATCCTCGCTGAGACCATCAACCGCTCCGTTCTCAAGAGTCTGGCGAATTTTCTGTCCAATGTTGATTAACTCCTCAATCACCTGCGCTGCCTCAATCGTCCCATTTCTATACCGTGTCAAGGCTTGATTGAGCAAGTCAGAGAACTTCGTATCCTTGGCATAATTTCGCGAAAATCGTAGTTTAATTTCATCAGCAAGCAGTTTTTGCAAAGCTTCCACTGCCAAATTCTTGCGCTCCATGTTACGAATTTCTGCCAGGAACTCATCGCTTAAAATCGACAATTCCGGCTTTTTGAGCCCTGCCGCCTCAAACACATCAACTACACCGACCGGCGCAATTGCTTTATCAACAATTTGTTTCAGCGCGCTTCGGTACTCAGCATTAGTCACAACTGTCGAGCTCGACACTTTCTCCAGTCGGGCTTTCACCGCCTGAAACAGCGCCACTTCTTCGCGAATTTCTAGCGCCTCGGACCTGGGCATCGCCAATGCAAATGCTTTACTCAGTTCCAAAACATGCTGTTTCAACCGCTTCTCACCATCTTCCAACCCCAAAATATATTCCTCTGCATCCAAAATAATTTGCAGCTGTTGGTTGGTCGGTGCGGTAAAGTATCGCTGGTAGTCAAAGTTACCAAACAAATCGCGCACCACCTCATAACGCATCTGCATCTGCGCCACCGCCTCAGTAATATCAAGTTGCGGTACGCCCTGCCCACCACTTTGCGTATAGTCAGAAATAGCATCGCGCAGCGCCCCTGCCACACCCAGATAGTCAACCACCAAACCACCAGTTTTACCCGGAAACACTCGGTTGACTCGTGCAATTGCCTGCATCAAATTATGACCCTTCAGCGGTTTATCCAGGTACATAGTATGCATATTCGGCACATCAAACCCCGTCAGCCACATGTCGCACACAATCACCAATTCAAGTGGATCATTCGGATCCTTGATGCGCTTTTCGATCGCCTTTACTCGCTGTTTATTACGAATATGCGGCTGCAAATGATCAGGGTCGCTAGCACTACCGGTGATAATCACCTTGATTACACCACGTGCGTCATCATCACTATGCCAATCTGGCCGATACGCCACAATTTTTTCATACAAATCCGCCGCAATACCGCGGCTCATCGTCACGATCATACCTTTACCACTCAGGACACTTTGCCGAGCCTCAAAATGCTCAATGATATCCAGGGCGATAGTATTCAGCCGCTCGCTATTACCGACGACGGCTTCTTTTTGTGCATACTCGGTCTTCAGCGCATCCTGACGACTCAATTCTTCGCCTTCCAGCAAATCATCAACTTCCTTATCCAGCCACTGCCGTGTCGCCTCATCCATATTCAAATCAACCAGCCGACTCTCATAATAAATCGGCACTGTTGCGCCATCTTTCACCGCCTGCTCGATATCATAAATATCGATATAGTCGCCAAACACTGCTGGTGTTGACTTATCATCCGTTTCAATCGGCGTACCCGTAAAACCAATATAGCTCGCACCCGGCAAAGCATCGCGCATATATTTGGCGTAACCATACACCAGCTGAGCATCGCTGGCTCGAACATGTGCCTTCAAGCCATATTGACTGCGGTGCGCCTCGTCTGCCATCACGATAACATTGCGTCGATCAGTCAAAACTGGTAATTTATCCTCGTCATCCTCAGGCGAGAATTTTTGGATTGTTGTGAAGATAATCCCACCTGATTCGCGCTGCAACAGCTTCCTGAGTTCACTCCGTGAATTAGCTTGCTTTGGGTCCTCTCCCAGGAGCTCGCGACAAGCGCTAAACGTACCAAACAGCTGGCCGTCAAGATCATTACGATCTGTCACCACCACGATGGTCGGGTTGTGCAAATCGCGCGACTTCATCAGCTTACCAGTATAAAACACCATGCTCAAGCTCTTGCCCGACCCTTGCGTATGCCAGACTACGCCAGCCCGCTGGTCGCCGCGTTCACCACTAGCCGCCAGCGTCCGATCAAGCGCCTTATTCACCACCCAGTATTGATGATAAGCAGCAACTTTCTTGATCAATTTGTCACCATCACCACGCTCAAATACGATAAAATTCTGCACCACATCCAGCAAGCGTTCAGGCGTGCACGCACCGCGCAGCAGCACCTCCAGCATCGGCACATTGCCAACTTCCTCTTCGCCATCAACCGTCTTCCACGGCATCATTCGTTCCAGCGGGCTGGTGATCGTGCCCATCTCCGCCTCTAATCCATCACTGGTGACACACAATTCATTGAACCGAAACAAATCGCTAATCTCTCGCTTATACGTCTGGATTTGCTGATACGCTGCCGTCAAATCCGCCTTCGCATCAGCCACATTTTTCAGCTCAATCACCACCAGCGGCAACCCATTTACAAACAGCACGATATCCGGTCGGCGGTTATAGTCGCCCTGCAGAACCGTTAGCTGATTCACCGCCGCAAAATCATTGTTTTTTGGCGAGGTAAAATCAACCACCCGCACGATATCGTACTTCACCTCACCACTCGACGTGCGGTACTGCACCGGCACGCCTGCTACCAGTAATTGATGAAAATCGTGATTATTCTCGATCAAGCTTGGTTTACTAATATGCGTTAACCGCCGCATCGCTTCATTCAAGGCTGGTTCTGGAATGTACGGATTGAGGTGCACCAAAGCACTATATAGACGCCCAGGCAACACCACCTGCCGCAGCTCACGCTCAGCCGCAACACCATCCGGACCAATAGCTGGACCATGCAAAATTTGCCAGCCAAGGTTAGCCAGGATATCAAGCGCGTATTGTTCGATTTTGTCTTCGGTCATACTATAGGTATTTTAACAAATTAAAACTAAGTAGGACATTGGTTAACATTAGGACTATTGCCCTAGGTTATCTAACAGCCAGAGAATTTTCTCATAATTTCTGGGAATTGATCATCAATAACTTTTTGCCATTTTACAGTTTCGTTTGGCTCACAAATCTCCTTCTTAGAATAAATTAGGAGCACTCTTGCAACACATAGTTTGTCATTCAAGAAAACTATAGCTCTATTGCCCGAACTTTTTGGCGAGTCTTTCGTTCCGGCAACCTTAAAATATAATTTAACAATCCGACCTGAGTCTGATACATGAATTGTTTCTGCTTTATCAGTGAGAATATACTGCTCTATATGTTCAAGCACAAATTCTATAGACTTTTGTGTAGCTTGCCACTGTCTATCGCTGTGTCGATTAGCTATGTTTTTAATGTAATGTCTTTTCGTATAAGGATCAAATTGTACTAGATATCTGCCGCTGGTATACATGATTGGGATCCTCTTGAATTATAGCATCATACGGTATTAGCTCGCTTGGCTTACAATACATCCATGGTAATTGGCTGTGAGTGTAATCAACTATCGTCTGTGTATTGGCCGTCTTCCACTGAGCTGCGATTTCTCTAAGTCGCTTGTCCTGCTCTTCCGAAAGTAGGCCATTATTTACCGGATCAAGCTCCTCGTTAAGGCTAATCATCATTGCTTTACCTCGAACTTTAATATCTATCTCTTCTGTGTCGTACATTTCATCAATGACACGAAAAAACTCGTCCGGCACTGGACCTTGCGCGATTCTACGATACTGCAACCCGCTCACGGAATCTAAATTGTCGTAATACCATGAAAAATCAAGAAGATAAAGCAACTTAGCTAATTTCGTTTTAGGGATTCTACCGTCGCCATCCGCACCGGCATACTTAATGAACCGACGAATCATCTCTTTGTAGCGATTTTTATCGTAGTCAATGCTCGGTTCACTATTCATGAAAATAGTATCAAAACTAGTACCCAACTCCTCAGACAACTTTTGTGCCTCAACGACCGTTAGGTCCTTTGTCCCCATCTCCACCTTGTCATAGGAAGGCCGGCTCATACCTAGCACATCAGCCATATATTGTTGACTAAGGCCACGACTCTCACGTAGTCTTTTGATCCCACTTTTATCGCCCATAGACTCTTTCTCCTACTTTTATGTTATAATTGTAGCAAATTTTACTACTTTTGTAAACATTTTTATTATTTATTTATTGTATTAATTAATTTATTTTACATATTTTTTATTTCTTATCTGTTCATAATGCCTATGGTAACATTTGCTAATAAATTTTGCAATTGCACTATTCTAAAAACCGTGCTATACTAAGAGTATCCGATTTGAACGAAACATAAAAATGTGTGAAGAATCGGGGGCTGGAGGGAAAGTCCAGTAAAATAATAACGGTGCAAATCTAGAAAACCGCCAGAATAGCTGACGGTTGATACACAAAATTTGACGGTTTCGTGTATCTCCTAGCGTACCATTAATGCGCTCTATGCGCAAGTTAGGAGGTTTTGCCAATGGCATACTCAAAATCAAAGCAAATTCACACCGTCCCTCGTCCAGGCGGTTGGGGGAATAAAAGCTCTGGTGCGTCAAGGGTAGCAAAAGTCTACCCAACCAAGGCTGAAGCTCAAGCGGCTGGTCGCAAGACGGCCATCAGTCAAAAGGCTGAACATATTATTCATAATAAAAACGGCAAAATCGGAGCACGGAATAGCTACGGCAACGACCCGCATCCACCGAAAGGATAATAGTATGAGTGTAAAGATAATATCATACGATTTAGGCTCTCCTGAGAAATTCGAAGATTACGAGGACTTGATTAGATATATAAAAAGTTTGGGATCATGGGCCAAACCACTATATTCCGTATGGTTCGTTGATACAAACAAAACTGTTACTAAAATACGAGACGGAGCCAAGCGTCACATAGACAGCAATGATAAGATATTTGTTGCCGAATGGGACACAGAATCTGGATGGGCATCTTACAATCTACCAAAGAGTGTAACGGATTGGCTACGCAGTAGATAGCTCCAAGTATAAAACGAGCCCTTACTTTTGGGCTCGTTTTTAGATCACCTAATTTTTTCATAGTCTTCTCGCCTTTTTTCTAATAGATTTCATGCTATCAGAATCTTTATCTATTTCAAATTCGTCATTGTTAGCTTTTTCTCTCAAGATATTCAGAACCTCGCGAGAGTATTTTTTATAAGTCACTTGTCCAGCCTTTAATGAATACATATATTCATCACCCTGAAGGTTAAAATATTTTACTAGTGCTAAAGCATTCGCTGCGGCTGATTTGCTTGGAAATCCCAACTCTTCTCCTAGTTGTTTTGTGGTTAATTGATATTTAATTTCAGGATCAATATTTCGCTCTATCACACGAGCCGAGCTAGCTTCAACCTCACCGATAATCTTCAGTGTTGGAGCACCAACCTTCTCATTGAATTCTCCTTCTTTTATATACCTCAAATCTTTCATTATTGATTCATCTATAATAACTCGACCGCCAGGAGCACTAACTATCCCATCCGTCAAATTCAATACAGCTGCATTATCGATGCCAACTGTACCTGCCTGCTTCACGAGATTCATCCAACGCTTAGCCTCCGCATCTCTTTGATCATCAATAATTTTTTGTAGCTCAGTAGACCTAATAGGCTCAGACCTGGCGCCATTCCGGAAATATATGACACCGTCCTTCAAGTCATTACCAATAGTTTTGGTACATATTACAGGTTTTATCTGAGATTGCCTTGTATATATCCAACCGATCTTTTTATTATCTACTTCCAAAGTTTCAAACTCATAACTAAGAGTATGAGATAGAGTGGATTTTGCAAACTCAGAAATTTTTTCTGAGGTGAGATTTTCAAATGCTTGACCCTGCAATCCAATAACTTCTCGAGGCGAATCTTTTATACCAAAAGCCAGAAACCCGCCTTGATTGTTAGCAAATGCAGCCATTGTTCTGATGTATTCCGCATTATTTTGCCAATTAAAAGATTCTTTGAAGTCTAACTTTGTTGATTCACGTGATTTAACATATCCCCTAGAATCTAGAGCCAATATTTTAGTTTTCACATATTCTCTAATCATTTCTATATCATTCATACTTCAATCTCTCCAGAAATTAGTTTTGGTAAAAGTGCGTCACGAATGTTGGATAAATAATCTATTTGCTTCTTATTTTCATGTATCATATCAAACAATTGCCGTACCCTCTGCTCGAAATTATCTAACTCAAGATCTGATAAATCAACGATCTTCAAAAGCTCTATGTGCTTTGGATAAATATGCGGCTGACCAGAGCCAGTTTGCATATCATATATTTCTTTTTGCTTATTCTTGAGGAACAAATAATAGGTATAAACATATTTGGTAATTGTTGAGTCAATGTACGAAGAGTCTGCCGACCAGACTGGCTCACCCCAGACAGATACAAAACCAGCATTTGCTCCGGATGCACTTATCGTAATAACTGGTGTGGTCGTATTTGCTTCGTTGTGAAATCCGGCTGGCTTCAGTCCACCGCTAATAACCGGCGTGTTGCCACAAATCATATCTCTAGCTTGAAGGCTTCTACCTCTTTTTGGATGAAACTTTTTTCCTAAGGGTACAGTCTCTACATTGCCATTACTCTGCCTAGCTTTATCAATAAAATAATGACGAAAAAGAGCTTGACCGAGTTGCTCGAGGGTTTCGTTCATGCGGCGATTGAGCTCGATTTTTTCATCAAGACTACTGAGAATATCGGCAATTTTCTTTTGTTGTTCGAGTGGCGGCAGGTTAACAGATATATTCTTCACTGTTTTTGAATTTACCGCCGTAGCTATAGATGAAGTTGAACTAAGTGAGTCAAAATTAAAGTTTTTTAGATAGTAATACAAATAGTTCTTATCAACTATATCTGAGTCTTTTATAGGTAATTGAGCTATAGCCTCGTTAGAACACATATCATATTCCGTAAACCCAAGTCTCCCAACGGTTAGCTTAAAGCTCATCAAAAGAGTATCTGCTGGAATAATTGGGATATTAAATTTCTTGATGGCATCCGCTGTCAGAAACTCACTCGTTTGGCTGATATATTTGCCCGTATTCCCCATATCTTTAATTGAAACCCACTTTATACCATGAGATTCACTAAACCATTGCGGTTGCTTACGAGGCGGAGTGCGACCAATCTTTATATCACAGATATCGCCCAATGAAACTATCTGCATTATCGCTCATCACTTTCTGTAAAGATTGTTGTATATGAACCAATGAGAGCAATCGCCTCCTGAAAATCTTGTAAGTTTTCGCCACCCCGCCTACTGCTTTCAGGAGCAAAGAGATTTCTGTATTCTTCTATTAATGCCCTAATGGCTGCTTCTTTAATCTGCTCTTGTGATAAGCTTGAGTGATCCTTGACAAGCTTCTCTGCACACTCAAGAGAACTGTATGTACTATCAGCAAAATCATTTAATATACCCTCACCACGACCCGATATAAATTGTTCATATAAAGTATTGTTTTTCACTTTCAACGCAAGAGCGAAGGTTATGAAAACAAACTGTGTCGGGCGTTTGTTATTATGCCAGTGATTTTCTCTTGCCAAAAACGCGTTTACTAGGCGAAGCGACGAATAGTATGAATTGATTTCACGCATTTCGAGCCCATAATATTTTATTGCGTCATATGAGACTCCATCAGCCGTATAAGAACCAGTATTCCAATCAAGCACTCTTCTTATGTAATCTTCAGTATTTATATTACTTAGTCCAAATATAAAATCAAAAAATTTATTTAAATAAGCATATCCGTCAAAGTCGCTTCCGTAATACTTCTTAATTGTATGTGAAAGTTGATTGACGTTTGTCGTAATGATGAACGTCACATCATCACGCATAAAATAATGCTTAACAACCTCTAGCAACTCGACAGCAAAAGACGGACGACAGCGATCAAGCTCATCGATTACAAAAATGAGTCTTTCGGAATCACCTTTTAGCTTATCGATAAACTCATTTACTGCATCGTGTCGATTTACTTGGTCTTTTACCGCTTTGACAAGGTCAGACTTCCTAGTTTTATTGTCAATGTCTATAAAATCATGAGTTAGGTTCTTTAATCCTGCAGATATACTTATCATACTAAGAGCCTTCTTTATTGAGCCTTGAGTCAGACTTTCATCATCGTCTGCTATCAGCTTTAGCAACATAGCACTAAGCGCGTCGCCAAGATAATCATATTCCCACGCATTGAAATAGAAAGTTTTTTGTTTTTCTCGCAAAAGGTTGATTGCGGCCTCATCAAGAGTATTATGGCCATAATCTTGAATAGCATCGTCAGACAGCATAAGTAGCTGCTTGACAAACACTGTCTTGCCAGATCCCCATGCGCCATCAATTGCCAAAACTGTATTTTCTTTCAGTGAATTTAGTAGCTTCACGAGCATAGACAGCTGATTGTTACGCAGAATAGTATTATTGCGCAAATGTTTCAGGATCTGTTCATCTGTTAATTCTTTCATTTTCCCCTTAACCTTCTCCTACACAGGTAGCCCAGATGCGAAAGTTCGTTGCTATATTTGACTTCACGCGGTAGCCAAGCGAGATAATTAAATCAAGATTATAATGTTTTGTCGTGTACTTTTTACCGTCTGCAGCAGTTAGTAAGAAATCCTTACATACTGAAGCCCTGTCCAGCTCGCTCTCATCAAAAATATTCTTAATACGCATGGTAATATTTGGTCGCGAGGTGTCAAAAAGGCTGGCTAATTGGGCTTGAGTAAGCCATATTGTTTCACCTTGGAACCTTACATTAATCTGCGGCCTACCATCATCGCCAACATACACCACCATCTCGCTATTCGGGTTGTCGCCATTCATCATTTGATTTCTTTCTCTATTTTGGCAAGATTCTCTTTTATCTTCGCTTCCAGCTCGCGGCTTTTCACAAACTGCCCCTCAAGCTCAGCCGTCAACCGAGCAAATTTCTCGGCGAACGGCTCATCATCCTCTTCTGTTTCTTCAACACCAACGTAACGACCAGGTGTCAGCACATAATCATGTTGCTTGATTTCTTCTAGATTAGCAACTTTACAGAAACCCGGCTGGTCAGCGTAATCCGCACTGGCGGTTTTATAATCATGATATGTCTTCGCCACCCTGGCAATATCTTCTTCGGTCAGCTCGCGGTTGCGGCGGGTTACCATTTTACCCAAATTACGCCCATCGATGAACAACACTTTGCCATGACGATTGGCACGATCACGCGACACAAACCACAGACAGCATGGTATAGCAACGTTAAAAAACAACTGGCTCGGCAATGTGACGATAGCGTCAACCATATCATTGAGCACTAACTGCTTACGGATATCACCTTCGCCGCCAGTTTGACTGCTCATACTCCCGTTTGCCAACACAAAGCCTGCCGTACCGCGCGGGCTCAAATGGTGAATCATATGTTGAATCCAAGCAAAGTTAGCATTACCCTTTGGCGGCAGTCCATACTTCCAGCGTGGGTCAGCCTGCAAATGTTCTTGACCCCAGTCGCTAATATTAAACGGTGGATTAGCCAAGATATAATCAGCTTTCAGATCGGGAAGCTGGTCATCCGTCAAGGTGTTGCCACGTTTGATATTTGCATCAATTCCCCGAATTGCCATGTTCATTTTAGCGAGTCGCCAGGTCGTTTCGTTGAATTCCTGACCATACACTGCGATGTCGCTAACGCGGCCCGCATGCTCTTCGACAAACTTCTCACTCCAGACGAACATACCACCACTACCGCAACACGGGTCATACACACGCCCGCTGTATGGCTCAAGCATTTCTACCAGCAGCTTGACGATGGAGCGCGGCGTGTAGAATTCACCGCCGTGTTTGCCCTCACTGTCAGCAAACATGCCCATAAAATATTCGTAAACCTGACCGAGTAAATCTTTAGAACTGGCAGTATCAAATTTGATATTGGTAAATAAATCGATAAGCTCACCTAGACGGCGTTTATCCAGGGCTTCACGAGCATAATTTTTCGGCAAAACACCCTTCAGACTAGGGTTATCGTGTTCAATTGCCCCCATGGCGCTGTCAACTAGTACGCCAATTTCTGGCTGTTTGGCACTCGCTACGAGATGTTCCCAGCGAGCCTCTTTGGGAATCCAAAAAACATTCTCCGCCAGATACCAATCCCGATCTTCGGGATCATAATTGTCATCAACCGCCGCCTGATACCGCGCCGAAAACGCGTCTGAAACATATTTCAGAAAAATCAGCCCCAACACGACATATTTATAATCCGACGAGCTAATATTACCGCCGCAGCCCACAACTGCCTTTCAAGATCCCTCATATTCATACGTGTAATTATATCAGATTCGGGAATCGTTTACTCTGAGTGCATCAGGCTCTTGTGACTAGTTTTCGTAACAATAATATGATCATTAAGCGTAATGCCAAGCAGTTTTCCCGCTTTCACCAGCCTGTTCGTGACATCTTTGTCAGCCTGGCTCGCCTCCAAGCTCCCACTCGGATGATTATGCGCCACGATGATCGAGGCCGCGCGGTCGGCGATGGCGTCGGCGAAGACCTCGCGCGGATGCACCAGGCTGGCAGTTAGCGTACCGATGGTCACCACCCGCTTGGCAATCAAACGATTCGCGCCGTCCAGCGTCAGGCAGACAAAATATTCCTGCTTTTTGTCGCGAATATCGGCCAGTAGCTCAACCGCTTTCTCTGGACTATCAATAATTGGCTGGTCGCTATCTAATAAATACCGACGCGCCAGCTCCAAACTCGCCAAAATCACTGGGATTTTCGCTTCACCCAAACCAACCACGCCACGCAGATCATCATACGAAACATCGCCGCCTTTTTGACGCAAAATTTTCAACACTTCGCGCGCAATTTTACCGACATCCGCCCGAGCATTGCCACTACCGATAATCGCCATCAACAGCTCCAAGTCGCTCAACCGCGCCGTACCATACCGCGCCAATTTCTCGCGGGGACGGTCGTTGGGATGACGATCAGACAGCTTCATATATAAAATTATACTATGCTAATGAAATTATTACTTCTCTACACATACTTAACTTCTAACGATATACCAAACCATCCAATAAAATGACCAGCCGCCAAACGTTACCTTTTGGTAACGGCAGGCTATCGTAAATAAACCTACTCTAACTTTATAAGGACATGGCCGAGAGATTGGCTCTTCAGGGTTAGGCGCAGGTATCTCGTTATCAACTTGTATGGTTGCAGGCTTGCCAGCGTAACCGTCAGCTTTAACACCCATCACAGTAATCGTTCTGGTTTTTGATATATCGATATCAGTGATGTCAAGCTGTCGCTGTTCACCGACCGCCCATCCGAGATTATTGTCATCCAAACGAATCAGCCAGCGCGAAGACAATTCGTCAACCGGCTGCCAATTTAGCCTAATCGTCACCTTATTGCCATTTCGCTCAATAATTTTTGCCGAAACCTGAGGCGCTCCAGGACCAACAGGCAGATTAGGCTTGATGCCAACTTTAACGGGCGCCGATATGTTTGATACCGTGTCGTTATCAGCACTCATTCTCACCTGCATGATACCATCAAATTTTTCAGTGTAAACATGGCTAGCAACTGGGTTTGTCGTTGTTTGATCAATCTTACCATCGCCATCAAAATCCCATTCATACTTTGTGATGTCGCCGTCAACTACATACGAATCGCTGGCATCAAAGGTAATCTTCTGCCCAACCTCCGCATAATATTCGCCAATTTTCAGTTTAGCATTCGGACGATTCTTAATTTTAGTTAAAGCTTTATCTAGCGCAGCAACAATGTCATTCTCGTCACCGCTAGCAATTACCTGTCCAGAAGTTTGCTTAGCTATATCTGCATACGAGTTTTTTAAGTAGTCTCCTACAACAGGGTAAATATTGACTGGGTCTATCTCTAACGAACGCTTAGCCACAGCCGCCAGCGTCGAACCATCAACCTTATCCGGCTCGTGATAGCCGGCATCAGTCAACAAAATGATCGCTTTTGTCGCGCCTTTTTGCCACTTCATTTCATTCATAGCCACCATACTAGCATGCAGAGCTGCCTCTGGACCATCGCCGCCACCATCAGCGGATACGCTTTCTAGTTTATTAAGCAAGTCTGCGGTATCTGTCTGCAAATCAGATAATTTTTTAGCAGTGTATTCGTCGTCTGCATCGCGATAAACAACTAATCCAACTCGTCCATTTATTTCTTTAATTTTCGAACTATAATTTCTAATAAACGTTTTCATCTGATCAATATAAGACATCATAGACCCAGTTGTATCCAAGACAAATACCACGTCAGTCCCAGTCGTTCCCATATTGTTATTTAGCGGTTTATCGTTAATTCCTGGGTAGTTTTGAGAAGCAAGTTTGGCGGCATTTTTTAGCCTATTAGCCGCTTCGCGAGCACCGTCGTCAATCGGTCCGTTGTTGTTAGCATATTTACCATGGCCCTCGACGTCCCACACAAATTTTGAACTACCACAAACGTAATCGTTAGCTAGACACCATAACCCAGTTTTTGAGTTATCTTCGCTCGGCAAAAACGGTTTTCGGGCACCGAGTGCACCATTATCAACATGGCAATTAGCAATTTCGCGCCGATAAGCTGACAATTTCTCGTTACGACAAGCTGGCGGAAATATCCCTTCGCCCTCTGGCAAATATAATTTAGGATCGCCAAACAGCATGTTAAAGACTATTTTATTCTTGACGCCAGACGAGATACTTGGCAATGCTTGGCCAACTACCTGCGCACCCTGTGAAACACCACCTAGAATGAAAAATTCGTTAGGACATTTTCGATGGCGAATATCTAGATAAGTACGTAATTCTGCGACACCTTCTTTCACGCTTTTGCCGTAAGTGTTTCCCATACCACCACTAATCTTGGCGCCAATAGCATTGCCATTCCAAACATTACTGACGTCAACCGCTGGATATTGATTGCCGCCATAGCTTTCACTACCAAGTTCGTAGAAGTTTAACTTAGATTCGTCGCCAATTCTAGATAGCAGCTGACTCCTAAAACGCGAGGTTTCATTTCTGTCTTGACCAACCTTTTGACCAGACCCTCTAGCAAATACACCCGTAACTAGCGTGCATTTATTGTCAACATTCGCTGCTAAAGCATCAAAATTAGATACAAACACATTAAGAATCATAGACGCTATGAGTACGTAAATTATTGCAATTTGCTTATTCATAAAACTTCCGCTCCCACAATTTGAAGTAATCTTAAGTATTAAAGTATATAGTTAGTTGACATTATCAACAAAACCCCCTTTCCTTACGTTTAACCCTACGTTTGTCACGTTGTCACGACGCGAAACATGTATTCTATACTGGTATCCATTTCTTTTTCCGCTAAATTCACAGACATTAAGATTGTTGTTTTTGCACCTATCGTCTACGTCTAACAGCTCATCGTAACCAGCAAATTTTTTAATATCGTCATAATCTACAGATTTTTTATACTTCCACGACTTATAAACTTCTGGACAATTTCCCATCAAACATATTATTTTTGGCGTCACAACCTCACGCTCCGCCTCTTGCCAACCATCTAACGGTTTAAAACTATCCGCCACCGCCTCAATGTCCTTCGTATCACCTTGCCAAGACAACACATAAACCAACACTCCTGCTAAAGTCAGCAGGATAATAGCTGCAGATAATATCACTTTTTTGAGGTTAACCTTTTTATTGCTACTCATACTATACCTCCTAGCAATTAAAAAGCGCCCAAAGGGGCGCTAAAATTCAAAATAGTTGGTGTACTCACTGGTGGCGTACCATCACAGGACATATATTTATTATAACTTAAGGTTTTTACAATGTCTAATTAGAAATACCAAGCGTACCTTCCCGCCTACTGCAAGCCACATAAACTGCTACTGCACCAACCAATTTTGTCAGCCACGAAGTAACACTGGTACTGCTACCCTTTGAGATTTTATTATTTTCTGGATTTAGCCGGCTGTCATCGGCCCATAACGCCGCTAAGGGATGAGCAAAAGCAACCTCGTGTAGTTTTTCCGCCTGGTTGCCGCTATTATCATTTAGCTGGCAATCCAGGTCATTGTCATTATCATTATTCATTTCTATTTGATTCGTATAATCCGCGGTTGGTTCGCCGTGCGGACTGTCTACCTCGCTGCTAGCATGCTCATTCCTCAAATCAACGTATATTGTGTCGTTTTCGTTTGGTTGTGTCATTCTTGTTTGCTGAGCTTTTTGACGAACTGGTTTGTCGTCTTCAAAGTCCGCTTGATCAATCAATCGATTTGACGCCTCATCCGGCTTAGGCCATAGTTCAGAGATTTGTCTCTCGTCATGCTCTTGCAAGCCGCTTGACGTCTCATCCGGTTTAGGTAATAGTTCATAATTTAAAGACCTGCTCGGTGACAACACTGAATTTACCATCTCATCCAATTTTGGCAATAATTCAGAGGACCGGGCAGAACGCAATTGAATATTTATCTCAGTAGTATTTTTCGGCTCTGGACCTTGATTAGTATCAACTTTTGGCGTTAGTTCGTTCTGCGGTAAAGTCGGCAAGTCGTTATCGCCATCTATTAATACTGCCTCACGCTGTATAGACTCGTCTCTATGGTTATTAGCAAAACTTTCTTTCCGGTCAACTACAAAGACTTCATTTTCGCTAGCCCAACTGGCAGTTTCTGCGGGCAATTTTACAGCAGGAGTATTCGCAACTGTTTCTACCTGCTTTGTCTGATTAAACACACTAGCACTATCGCTGTAATGTGTATTATGATTTTTAACAACTGCTTTTTTTGACGGCGCACTTTCCTTCTCGACAAGCTTTACGACTGAATCCTCTCCATCTGATGTATTTTGTACATCGTTTACCAATCGAGTTTCTGGCAGAGTTTTTTTGAAATAATCAATAGATTCAACCGCGGGAGGAGAGCTAATATTATACTTTTTATGGTCAGCTAGCGGGTTTTGCTTATCTATCGACGGATTTTTCTTAGACTCCAACGACGTCTCAGCTGAGACTTCAAAATTTGTTGATGAATCACTTTTAGGCTTAGTTATAATATTTTTGGGAGTAGTTTTTTTAAGTAGATTATTCTCTGCGCTAATAGGTTTTGGTTTTAGAGCTGATAGCTCTTGCCTATTGCCTACTCTATCGACCGCAGTATAAATCCCGCTGTCGGCTAAAGTATCATTAGCATCAATTAGCGTGCTTGATACTTTTTCTATCGCTGACTCTTTCTGAGAGCGAGTTGTCGCAACAGTGCTGTCATTACTCTCTGGATCAGAAATTTTAATTGCCTGATGAGTGTTAACTGACGAGATTCGTTCAGTTGTATTAACAGCTGACGGCACCTCCTGGTCGGCATGTTTGTTTGAACGCTGAGCTGTTTGGGTAGCGCGACGTACTGTTGCTGTTTGCTGATAAACTAGCTTATCCGAGTCATCCGCCATATGATCTACTGCTCGCGGTAATTCATCTTGCTTGATGCGCTCATTGGTATTATCGCTGTCGATTTGTACAAGAGGCTCTTTCGATACTTTAGCAGCCAAATTAGAATTGGCTTCAAGGTTAGTACCGCCATCATCGCTGCTCGTTGTTTTTTTCACTATATTAGCTATAGGAGCTGTAGCCGATTTTTCTTCGTCATCGCCATGGCTTTCGTCGACTTCATGGTTCAAAGATTCTGAGCTTCTTGACTCTGCAGCCTGAGATAGCGCCGCTTCAGATGGCTCCCTTTGTTTGTTAGACGGCCAGAGAGGTGATTGAGTATCTGCTAGCTGTTGCTCTTCGGGTTTAAATTCAGGCCTAGGTTCTGGTTCTGACTCAGGTTCAGGCGTACTTGAGCTGTCTTCTTCAGCAGCTGGCGGCTGTTCTCTACTAGTGTCATCAGACGTCGGCTGTGCCCAGACAATCCTGCCTGGCTCTTCATCTTCGTCTTCTTGGAGTAATTTCTCTAGTGTACTGAGCTGCTCAGGTTGATCTTTGTTGTTTGATGCCATCATTTCTGCTTGACGTCTTTGGCAATCTTGCGCGAAAATGCAGCCAACACAGGCAATCGTTCCGAAATTTTGACACATTGGCGGATCGACTGAATTCGATGTTTCTTTTGAATTATCACTATTGTTTATCGTGGTATCAAGCGTTTCTTCGCCATTTGCCACCGCCACCAAATCAAAATCGTCCGCGCCAGCGGTAGTTGCCTCACTATCAATCCTCGTTGAAAAATCCTCATTTGCTGAACCGCCTATCGACGACGCAAATACATTAAACCCTCCTCCAGCCTCGCCTATTATCGGCGGCCCGTCCACAACTGGCGCTACCACCTCGCTCATTGCTCAAAAAATGTCTCCGTTGAAATATGTGATTCGTCGACGCCAGCGGCGGTTAGTTTTTGCCAAACATCGCGCACAAACGGCAGGCTGCCACAGACCAGAAAGTGCGCCTCACTCGGCACTTCACTTACAATGTTCGCCACCTCAAACCGCCCGTTTCGCCAGCCATCTGTTTCCTCAACCTGCTGGCGAGTGCTAAACTTGTTGACCTGGATAGATGAGGCCGCCAACTCCTCAGTAAACACCATATATTCCGGCGATTTTTGACTCAAATAGAGAAAAGTCGGCTGCTTGGCGTCCGCCAAAACACTCCAAATCGGGCTGAGTCCGCACCCCGCCGCAATACCAACCAGCGGCCGCTCGGTCTGCGGATTGAAATCGCCGTACGCTGGGCTAATCTGTAACTTATCACCAACACGACGCGAACACAAATAACTCGAGAATTCTCCGCCAACATTTTTCACAGTAAGCGACATCAACTCCTCATGTGGGCGCGAGGAAATACTATAGGCCTTGCCTTCGCGCACCTGACTGCCTTCAATAAACACCGTGATATATTGCCCCGCCATAAAGTCAAACGGCCGCGCAAAATACAGCGTCGCCACCTCTGGGTTTTCCTGGCGCACGCGCACAATTTCGACAGTTAGTGAATCACGCATTCTTCGACATACCTTTCCATTATTTTTTGAGCAGCTCTAAATTCTTCGTCAGTAAAGGTGTGGTAATTGGCAAACTTCGGGCTAATGGTAGTACCGGTGCGAAAATGTTGCAGGGCAAAGCGTTTGGCACCCTTGACTAGCTCGCCAATCTTTTCAAAATCCGCTACCTCCAGCTGCTCGCGAACGATCGTCGTCCGAAATTCATGGCCAATCCCTGAATCAATCATCAACCGCACGTTATCCTTGATCGCCTCCAGATCAATCGGTCGCGCCGCAATCTCCACATATTTTTCCAGCGGCCCCTTGACATCCATGGCGATGAAGTCAATCGTCCCCTCCTCGACCATACCGCGCACCATGTCAGGATGCGTGCCGTTAGTATCCAGCTTGACATCAAAGCCGAGGCTCTTGATCATCTGGCACAGCACTGGTAAATCTTCGTTGACCGTCGGCTCGCCGCCAGAAATCACCACACCGTCTAGCCGACCAATGCGCGATTTCAGGAATATCATCGCCTCCTCGACCGGGATACTCGGCGCTAACCGCTCGGGTAGTACCAACTCCGGATTATGGCAATAGCCGCAGCGCATATTGCAGCCAGAGAGAAACAGCGCTGCCGCCACATGCCCTGGATAGTCCACCAGCGACAGCTTCTGAATCCCGCCAATCGACACCCTAAGCTGGGACAGCGACGGCGCAAGCTCGCTGGTGTTCGGCGGCATCGTCATAATGCTCCCTCATGTCAAATTCAGCCTGCTTACCGTTATTCCACTGGGAAACTGGGCGCAAGAAACCAACCACCCGCGAGTAGACCTCGGTACTCTCGCCGCAATTCGGGCAAACCGGATGTTCGCCGACGATATAGCCATGGTTAGCGCAAATCGAGAAGCTTGGCGTAAAAGTAAAGTACGGCAATTTGTAATTTTCGCAAATCGTTTTAACCAGTTTCTTCAGAGTCTGCGGATCATCCATGCGCTCGCCCAGGAAGAAGTGAATCACCGTGCCGCCAGTGTATTTAGTCTGCAAATTATCCTGCAAATCCATCAGCTCAAACAAATCATCAGTGTAGTTGACTGGCAGGTGGCTGGAATTGGTGTAGAATGGATGCTTAACCGCCGCACCCAAGCCATTGGCAAAGTGTGCTCTATCAGGGAAGCTGGCTTTGTCAATTTGAGCCAAACGGTAGGTTGTACCCTCAGCCGGCGTCGCCTCCAGGTTGTAATTATTGCCCGTTTCTTTCTGGTACTCCACCAAACGATCGCGCATGAAGTCAAGCGTTTTCTCAGCGAACGCCTTACCCTTTTCAGTGCCAATGTCAACGCCCAGCAAATTCAACGCCGCTTCATTAGTACCAATCAAGCCGATAGTCGAGAAGTGATTTTTCCAGTACTCGTTAAAACGCTTTTTAATATCGCGCAGGTAAAACTTGGTGTACGGATACAGGCTGATATCCGAATCGGTCAGCTGTTCCAACACCTTGCGTTTGGTCTCCAGGCTGTCGCGCGCCATATCCATCAGCTCGCCCAGGCCCTCGAAAAATTCTTTCTCGTTCTTCGACTTCAGCGCCAAGCGCGGCAGGTTAATCGTCACCACGCCGATCGAACCGGTCATCGGATTACTGCCAAACAAACCGCCGCCGCGATACTCCAGTTGGCGATTATCGATCCGCAAGCGGCAGCACATTGAGCGCGCATCCTCTGGATCCATGTCGGAATTGATGAAGTTGGAGAAGTACGGAATGCCATATTTGGCGCTGGCTTCCCAAAGATTTTCAATAACCGGATTATCCCAGTTGAAATCTTTGGTGATATTGACCGTCGGAATCGGGAAAGTAAAGACCCGGCCGTTGGCGTCGCCCTCCGACAACACCTCCAGCAGCGCTTTGTTAAGCATATTCATCTCTTCTTGATAATCGCCGTAGTTGGTGTCCTGCATCTCGCCGCCGATGATCACCGGGTTGCCAGCCATGTGCTTCGGACATTCCAGATCAAGCGTGATGTTGGTAAACGGCGTCTGGAAACCAACCCGCGTTGGCACGTTGACATTAAAAACGAATTCTTGCAGCGCTTGCTTGACCTCGTCATAGCTTAATTTATCAGCGCGAATGAACGGCGCCAAGAGCGTGTCAAAATCAGAGAACGCCTGAGCGCCAGCCGCCTCGCCCTGCAAAGTGTAGAAGAAATTGACCACTTGTCCAAGAGCCGAGCGGAAATGCTTGGCCGGCTTGGAAGCAACTTTGTTTTTAACGCCAGTGAAACCTTGGCGCAGCAAATCCATCAGATCCCAGCCAACACAGTAAACACTCAGTAGGTTCAGGTCGTGAATATGCAAATCACCCTCTTTATGCGCCCGGCCGATTTTCGGCGAATAGATCTTATCCAACCAGTAGGTCTTAGTAATTTCTGCCGAAACGTAATTATTCAGGCCCTGCAAACTATAGCCCATGTTGGAGTTTTCTTTGACTTTCCAGTCCAAATTATTAACGTATTTATCAATCAAATCGACGTGCGCATTAGATGTAATTTCACGCAGTTTTTTATGCTGGTCGCGGTAAATGATGTAGGCCTTGGCAGTTTTCTTGAACTTGGAATCAATCAGCGTGTCCTCGACGATGTCTTGGATTTCCTCAACACCCGGTACTAGACGCGTCTGGCGAGCTTCTAGCTGTTTAAGTACTTTATCGGTAAGCTTAGCAGCGGCTTTTTCGTCGAATTCGCCAGTTTCAGCGCCAGCTCGAGCAATCGCTTTAGTAATCTTGGAAGCGTCAAACTTCACTTTACGGCCGTCGCGCTTTTTGATTGTTTGATACATATTACCCTCCTGAATGCATCATTAAAACGCTCCGGATCTACCCCTGCGGAGCGACACTTAATCGTGTATTTGTTTTACGAAAACACCATATGTAGTGCTTACATACAAATGTACACCCAATATATAGTGCTAGTCAAGGTTTTTACATTGTATTATTTACATTTACACAGTCAACTAGTTTAATCATATTCGCTTGGTAAATATCATCGCCCGGTGATCGCGAGTTTGCGAGTTTTTTATCCACTCCCCAGCGCAAGTCATCAGATTCAAGCCTTCAGACACACCATCAGCTGGACGCATAAAACTATTCATATCAACATCAGATATCTTGATTATTTGTTTTTTAACCACTTGGTAGCGCAACATTTGGCCGTCACCGCGTTCAACGCTGACTGTATCACCAACATTTAGCGACTCTAGCTTATTAAAAATTCCCCCCAAAGTCATACCAGATGCGTGGCCAATAATAATAGATGCTCCCGGCTGCCCCGGCTTGACGCTGCCAGTATACCATCCTGTATCAAAAATATTGACAGGCGATTGCATTGAGCCGTCGGCATTAACGCTCATCGGCAATACTCGAGCTTTAACCCCTAGCTTCTCAATAGTAATCACTCTCGGTAAATCTGCAGCTACCTTGTATTTAGCGATGGCGTCGCCAGAAACTTTTGTTTCGTCTTTACCTTCATTGCTCCGTCGATCATTCGGGTCATCGCTGCGTGCAGCCACCGTCGCTGTATTTACAGTATCTTTTATCCGATTATTTAACAGCCAAGAGTCCACTAATGAATATACCGAAACCAGCAAGAGAATCGACGCCGCAACACCAGATAATTTCTTGCGAAAATTACCGCTCATGATTTCTTTTAAGCGCCGCTTGGTGGAGTGTTTTTCACCGCCCATTTGGCTAGCAGCTGTTAGTTTTTCATAAATAATAAGCAAGCGAGCTGTCCGAGCTAGCTTTCTATTAATTCTCGTATAATCTCTAGGTTTTTTGTTTTGGAAAGACTGCTCTTTTGGACTTGGCGAGACAGGCTGCACTGCGATATCCATAATTCGCTTCATACTAGGCTGGCTAGCAGCGTCCGCTACAACATCATTCGCCAATCTACGCCGCGGTACGACTACCCGGCCTCGTGCTTTTGGCAGTACCTCCAGACTACGAGCAACTCGTTCTCTTTGCGTCATTGCTTGCTTCATTATAGCTAACAGGCACGCCTCGCGTCAAACCGCTTACGGCGTGCCTGCCTCCAATCTTAATCGTTATAAGTCTTGGTTATTTCTTGCCAAAACTCTTTCGTTTTGCCATGAATAGCAGGATTGCTGCCGAAGCCACACCAACGATAGTTCCAGCCAAATTAACTGCTACATTTTCGCCGCCCGTATTTGGAGCCTTCGGACCTGTCGAATCATTCTGCGCCGTTAGCACAACGTCATTGCCATCGCCGCCAACATAGCTAATCTTGAAGGTTGCGCCATCCACAGCGAACTCTGCACCTTCGGGCAAACCATTGAATGTCCCTTGAACCGGAGCACTACCGTTATTGTTGATAATCGTAAAGGTATCACCCTTCTTGATGGTACCGCCAGGCAGATATACCAGCTCTAATTTCGGAGAACTACCACCGTTGCTAAGCTGGACGCTCTGCGCAACAATCTGATCATAATGATCTTTATCTAGAATTTCTGCCTTGTATACGCCAGTACCGTTCATATAGAAGTCATTCAGTACAGTAATCTTGCCTGGCGAATTACCTGGAGCAACGACACCTGCCACATTAAGACTCTTTACCGTAGCATTACCGCCAAATACACCGCCCTCATCGACATAAACATCAGAGCGGCTGCCGTTTAGCAAGACTGTTTCGCCCTTTCTAACGCTTACCGACTCATTAGGTTTGTCGCCGTCCAATTTTATCAGCTTAGCTTCGTGGGCATTACCGTGCTGTCCATTCGGCGTACCGCTGGTGTTGTCCGAAGATTCAACTAGCAGAGTACCCTTGTTATCTTTATGAGCAACCAGTTTACCAGGGCCACTGAGCTTGCCAGTAATCTTCACTGTCACGTTCGAAAGTAATTTATATTCAACATTGCCATTGAGTACAATGTCGCCAGATAGAACTGTTGTCACGTTTGAAGAACCGCCGCCAGAGCCCAAACAACTTATTCCATGGGAAATCATCGCGCCGTTTTCAAAAGTAATTTTGCTGGCGCTTGTTTCGTTATCAGCATATTTAACTCCTAGCTCGCCACTACTTTTAACTGTAATGTTATTAGCACCTTCTAGCGGTACGCTAGCGTTTTCGCCAACAATTTTCTCTGAAGCTTTTACAGAATTGCTTATAGAATTGCATCCGCTATTAGCAACTTCAAAGCGATTAATGCTTGTTTCGTTCTTAAATTTTCCGTCGAATCCGTTAGATTTCAAGTTTGACAAGCCAGTAACAGCACCAGTAACATATATATAAGGAATCTCAACCTTGTCATCCACGCTAGTCTTATCACCACTGAACTCAGCATCCGGTGTAAATTTCAGCGTATCAATCGTATAGCTAGCGCATGTCGGACTAGCATCAGCATTGTTCATCTTCGAAACAGATAGACCCGACAAAGCAACGTTCAAATCATTCTGAATCTTCTCGCTAGCTCCGTTGGCACATGTAAATACCAGCTTAGCGCCCTCTGTTGGTACTTGGCCGTCTTTCCAGTTGCCAGCAGTTGACATTTTGTGGTCGCCAGCAGCGCCCGTCCACGTGAATGCAGTCGGCGCAGCATTGGCTGGCGCGTTAAATACCACTGCGCCAACAACAGCTGCCACTGACACAGCACTAGCCAATTTGACATAGGGAACACCCATATTGTTTTTCTCCTGTACACATTTGTGTTTTAATTTAGTTTACGCTTTTATGGTAGCATTACTTAACAATTTTTTCAAGTATTATAGTATAAAATACAACGAAAATTACACGCTTACCCTAATGTTTGCTGCAATAGTAAGCTATTTATAAAATCTATTTAAAAAGGCCTTGACTTAACCTGTCGAGGCCGTTTGCCCGGTATACCAGGCAATTTATCTATCAATTTGGCTCCGGCAGCTGGGCTCGAACCAGCGACCTAATGGTTAACAGCCATCCGCTCTACCACTGAGCTATGCCGGAATACATTCTACGTCACCGTAGATACCAGTATTGTAACTTATTATATAAAAGGTGTAAAGCCTACCGCGCCCGCAGCGCATCAAGTTGTTTTGCCAAATCAGCAATCGCCTCCCAACTAGCGCCATCGGTCATAATTGACAGTACGTACGTACCGTGCGAACCATAAACAATCGCCGAGTCGTGCAATAATCCATTCATAAAGCCAACCTTATCGGCAACCGTCCCTGATACGCCCGCTGGAATACCTTTGCGATACGCATTTTTCTTCATGGCTTCTAACAAGCGCTGCTGATTGGCACTCGAAAAGTTTTGGCCGGTTGCAATCATACCTAGCAGCAGGGCTTGATCATTCGCCGTCGTATACGGTCCGCCGCCTTTCATAAATGTCGAGTTCTTAAGGCCAATGGCGTTAGCTTCGCTAGTCAAAGTACTAACTCCAATTGCGTTCAAGAAACTTTCCGCGCAAGCATTGTCACTCAAACTAATCATTTTATTAAAACATGCTTGATCACTATCCCAACTACGCGCACCGCTATCAATACGCTTCAGCAAGCTATAAGCCACTAGCAATTTGTAGGTGCTAGCTGTTACAAATTGCTTATCGCCATTATATTCAGCGCGGCGTTTTTTGCCGTCAAGTTCTATCATCGACACGCCATAAGTTCCCGGATGGTCTTTGGCAAAATTCTCCATCAAAGCCGACAAGCCAGCATCGCTCGAGCTATATGTCCGCGTATATTCTTCGCGCGGCGGCACAGCCTTGGTAACAGCATCAAGCTGCAAACTGCCGCCGTCGATTGTACTTTGTAATTTCTGTAGCATTACCGCCACATCAAGTGCTTGCCCTGAACTACCTGTCTGCTTACTAACAATAGTGAAGTCATGCGTAGTAATTTTCGACACCCCAGGCGCCACAGTAACAATTTTCGCTACCGTATCATTCAGCCATTTGCCAGTACGTTCAGCATTCAGCGTAGCCACCAATTCTTTATCTTTAGCAGTAAAATCAAGCCAAGCGTAAACTGTCTGCGCATCAACTGCGACGGTTTTATCTCTAGCTTTTATTCGAATACCTTCCGCTAGATGCTTAGTCAGCTTTTGCGCCAATTGTCTAGCTTTTTCATCGCTCACCGCTGGTTTGATATCTATTTTATTAACGTTAATCGTCGTCGGCTGATGTAATTTTGGTTTGATATCGCGAACAGATTGTTTAATTTTGGCCTCATCGCATTTACCGCCAAGCCTAGACCTCTGCAACTCAAGCTGCGCCCCTTTGGCTTTAAGCGTAGCATTGGTCGGGCTAACTTGGCAGCGAGCAACTATTTTGTCGTTAACAGCTGCATCCGTTTGGTTGGTAAATTTAGGGGCTGGCGACGAACCGTAATTCAAGCCATACCAAAACAATGAAGTTGGCACTAATCGCACATACCAAGGATAATCGTACTGCTTGATCCGCTGCGAATTATCAACCGAGACAGCAATATCACGCAGATTAATACTAACCGCCGGCTTGTCTGAATTATTCATCGTGATGTTAAGAGCATGGTCGCTATACGCTTGATTAGCTTTTTTAGCCGCCGCATCTTTAGCTATACCGCCAATTGCTAATCCGTCAACGTGAGCAAACGGCAAGGTCTTATCGCCTGGATAAGCCAACTGTACAATTACTAGAAGAAAAGTCAAACTTGCTGCCGCACCGACTGCATATTTACGGAAATGCTTGTGGCGTAACAAACGTTGTAATTTTATCTTCAATGAAGCAGCTTGGTAATTGACCTGCCGATATGTGCCATAAACTAGACGCCGCAATTTCAATCGCCAAGCGCTAGATTTAGTAGATTTAGCGGCATGGACCGCCGCTTTAGTACCAGTATAACGCTGGCGGTACGATGGTTTACGCGCTATCCGTCTCACGCGGCCCCTCATAACCAAGAATTTGTAATGCCGATTGCAGCGTTTGAATATCCTGGCGTGCCTTATCGTCGTCTTGCTTCTGCAAATCGGCTATTTTAGCGCGAATACAGCGTTCAGTTATCGCGTCTGTCGAATCCAAAACTTCTGGCGTGGTTTTTGGCGCCGCAACCACGTCGATCACCTCTAGCGACCGCGCTGAATTATCACGCTTACGCAAGTGGCCGCGGGAGATCAAATTATCAATATGCGCTGCCACTGTCGAAACACTTTTGTAATTAAGCGCCCGCATTATCTCGCGATAGCTTGGCCCGTAGCCGTTATCTTTTATAAAGTTATCAATAAATAGTAAAAGCTCGTACTGCTTCTTGGTCGGATTAATTGCCGCCGATTGAGCTTGTGCTACCATACCTTCACTATAACGAATCAACCAGCTCCCGGTCAAACGGTCGTACCACTATCAGCGCCGACAAGCCCCACCAAACTAGTGCTATTACATCATCAGCAAATACTGGCAAGAACAAACTAGCGATACTCAGGCCAATTCCAGACAAAAACATACCAAGCGCTAACCAATCGTTCCGCTGTCGCCATAACCGCCGCAAAACGACAATCATAATCATCAAGTAAATCGCCAAGCCCAACCAACCAGCTTCGTGCACGATAAATAAATATTGGTTCTCGATAATCACCCCTGAATCGCCTAATAACGATGCCGACCCAGTACTGCCAATACCAGCACCGAATGGCTGCTGTGCTGCCTTGATGACGCCATCACGTAGCGACGAAAGGTGGTCATCATTTGAGGTTCTAGCAGAACCTGTGGCAGGATTATCATGCAAAATCACATTATGCATAAAGCTGGTATCGTGCAGCAAATAAGCTCCGCCCGCAATTACAATTAAAACTCCCCCAGCAATCGATATCCAAGCTTTTTTAGGTAATTTCCGGCCATATTGATGAGCAAAAAGCCCGCCTAACGCTGCTAGAGTCCCCAGAATCGCCGCCCGCGAATAACTAATGTAAAGGGCTATACTAGAACTAACGGCTGCCAAAACGCCGTAGACGCGCAACTTAGCGCTATCCCGCCATTTTGCCGCCAAAAATACCGACGCCAACACCAATCCGCCAAGCGCGTACGCTCCTAGCGGATTCGGCCCGCGCAGCGTGCTGCCAAAGCGCACATAAGCCTCGTTTGAATCAACCGTCATATACGGTACGATCGTTGTCTGGCTGTAACCGAATATTGTCAAGAAATCCCGCGGCAAAGCCAATTGCAAACAAGCAAACCCAATAATTACCGCCGCTGCCGCCAGCATACATTTCAACAAAATTTGCCGATAGCGCGGATAGAGATAAATAAAACCATACATCGTCGCCGCCATTAGACCCCAGCGCAAATCAATTACCAGGCCAGCAATCACAGTTGCCGCTGAATTACCCGCAGCCAGCGATATTCCTGCTAAAACTAAATGCCACAGCGCAAAACCAGCAATCAACCATAGCAACTTATCGCGCAGCCAAAATCGCCAAGCATGGCGCCGCCAACCCAGGATAATCACCAGAACAAAAGCTACCATTAACAGTACTTCTTTCCATGCTTTGGCATACAGCGCAACCAGCGGCCAATGCGTACTCGCCAAAACCGTCAACGGCGTATGAATTGCCAAACCTAGCATAATCGCAGCCAACAGCACCAGCGTTACCGAAGCTAGCCGACGCTCCAAATTATCGGTGTTGAGATTGCTCATGCTATCTATTATAACGAAAGTTGTTATAATGAAGACAAATGCCATCTCATAACACCAAGTCTTACAGCCTAATCCTGATGGCGGCCGACGCGATTGTGCTGGCAATTGTTTTTGCCGCAGCCTATTATATTCGCACTCAAGTCGACCAGCGCGTACTCTTACACATTGTTTACGCCTACGAATATATCATCGGCTTTGCCGTGATTACTCCGGTGTGGATACTGATTTTCGCTTCGCTCGGATTGTATAGTCCGAGCATTTATAACCGCCGCCTCGTCGAATGGAGCCGTATAACACTCGGCACTTTCATTGGTATACTGCTGGTGATTGGCTGGGAATACTTCACTAGTATGCATATTTTTCCGGCCAGGCTAGTTGCTCTTTACGTTTTAATCGGCTCAACGATTGCCATTATTTTGGTACGCGAAATAATCCGCACTATTCGCAACGAGTTATACCGCTACGGACACGGCGTCAGTCGAGTGTTGGTAATCGGCAATTCTGATGCGACGACCGATATTGCGATGTCCCTCGGCTCCACCCACAAATCTGGTTATCAAATTGTAGCCTTCGCCGGGCCAGCAAAATTGTTGCCGCCGCATCTCGGTATCGTTCATTACGGCCGCGTCGAGACAGCACTCAAAGATATCAAAAAACTTAACATTAGTACTATAATTCAAACCGACCTTTATGCCAGCGAAGATCGCAATCACCAAATTTTAAGCGCCGCGCAAATTGCTCACATTCAATATAATTTCATCCCTGGTGAGCCAGAATTTTATACTGGTAAAAACACCGTCGATGTCTTTCTCGGCTATCCAATGATTACCGTCAGCCAAACACCACTCATCGGCTGGGGAGCAATTGCCAAGCGGTTATTCGACTTAGTAGCCGTTATTATTACTTTGCCGCTCTGGGGATCAATGATAATAATAATCGCGTTGCTGCAAAAGATTTGCAATCCCGGACCGATTTTTTACCGTTCTAAGCGCTTGAGCCGTTTTTCGAAACCGATTCGCCTTTATAAGTTCCGCACCATGGGTGCTCAGTACGGCAAAAAGGACGCCAGTATCGAGTTTGAGGAAATGAATCGGCCTGATTTGGCCGCCGAATACCGGCGCGATCACAAAGTCGCCGATGATCCGCGGATTACTTGGTTTGGCAAGTTCTTGCGTAATACTTCGCTTGATGAATTTCCGCAGTTTATCAACGTGCTGCTAGGCGATTTAAGCTTAGTCGGGCCGCGGCCAATTCTGCCGCAAGAAGTTAAATTCAGCAAAAATCGTACAGCGTTATTACATAGTGTCAAGTCTGGAGTAACTGGATTGTGGCAAGTCTCGGGCCGCAGCAACTTGAGCTTTGACGAACGGATTGAACTTGAGCTTTATTACGCTCAAAACTGGAGCTTTTGGCTAGACTTGCGGATACTTTTCAAAACAATCGGTGTTGTACTACACAAAACGGGAGCGAGATAATGAAGCGTCCGCGCATTGCAATTGTTTGCGACTTCTTGACAGCGATGGGCGGTGCCGAAAATGTCGTGCTAGCCATGCACGAAGCTTTTCCTGACGCGCCAATTTATACGGCAATATATAATCCCGACAAGGTTCCGGCTTTTGCTAAACTTGATATTCGTACCTCGAAACTACAAAAAATACCGCTGCGGCTGCGTAATTATTACAAACTTTTTCCGACGCTAGCAGTTAAAGCAATGCGCCAGCTCGATCTTAGTGAATTTGATATTATTTTGACTAGTTCGTACCTGCACGGCCACCAAGTTACTAAAGCACGACCCAGCCAAGTTATTATCAATTATTGCCATACGCCGCCGCGCTACTACTGGAGCCACTACGACGAATACCGCCGCGACCCTGGCTACGGTAAGCTTAATCCGTTTATTCGCCTGCTGATGCCGCTGCTAGTACCGCATCAGCGCCAGCTTGACCTGGAGGCGGCTAAACAAGTTGATGTCTTCATCGCCAACTCTACCGAAACGCAGAAACGCATCAAAAAACATTACGGCCGCAGCAGTACCGTAATTCATCCGCCAGTCGAAACTAGCCGTTTTACACCTGCTCGCAAACGAGGCGACCACTACGTGACCATCGGCCGCCAACTACCTTATAAGCGCTACGATTTAGCCGTCAAAGCCGCTACCAAACTCAACAAAAAACTGATTGTTTTTGGCAACGGGCCAGCTCACGACCAGCTAGTCAAGCTTGCCGGCCCAACCGTCGAATTCCGCACCGACCGCTTCGGCGATGCTAGCGATGCCGAATACGAGAAAGCTATCACAACTGCGCGCGGCTTTATTTATCCTGCCGAGGAGGATTTCGGTATTGTCAGCGTCGAAGCATTGGCAGCCGGCGCACCCGTTATCGGCCTGGCACGCGGCGGCACCACTGATATAGTCACGTCGCCTGATATCGGCACGCTATTTCAACATCAAACCGTCGACGACATTGTAAAAGCCATCAAAATCGCCGAACAAACCCGCTTTTATCCGAGCAAACTCGCCCGCACCGCTAAACGCTTCGACAAAGGCCTTTTCTTGACTAAGATTAAAAAGGTTATTCGCGATAGCATTTCTTAATTAACTATTTGTTTTCGAGTATAATAAAACTATGAAAACAATTTTAGTCACTGGCGGCGCAGGTTATATTGGCAGCCACACGCTGATCGAGCTTATCAATAATAATTTTGAAGTGGTGGTAATCGATAACTTAGCCAATTCTAGCCGTGAGAGTTTGCGACGCGTCGAACAGATCACTGGGCACGAAATCCCTTTTATTGAAGCGGACGTCCGCGACCAATCAGCACTTAGTGATATTTTTACAACATACGATATAGATTCAGTAATTCATTTTGCTGGACTAAAGGCTGTCGGTGAATCAGTCGCCAAACCGCTAGAATATTACGATAATAACCTCGTCTCGACTCTAGCACTGCTTGAAGCGATGCGAAAATATAGCGTTAAGCAATTGGTCTTTTCAAGTTCAGCAACTGTTTACGGCAGTCCTAGCGAGCTGCCACTGCGCGAAACTTCGACAGTCGGCGTAGGTTTAACCAATCCTTATGGCAAGACTAAATACATGATCGAGCAAATCATACAGGACTACTGCGCGGCCAATCCAGCTTTTGAAGCAACAATCTTGCGTTATTTCAACCCGATCGGCGCTCATCAATCAGGTCAAATCGGCGAAGATCCAAACGGCATTCCGAATAATTTATTGCCTTATGTTGCCCAAGTTGCTGTCGGCAAACTGCAAAGCGTCGGTGTTTTCGGAGACGATTACGACACGCCAGACGGCACGGGTGTGCGCGATTATATTCACGTCGTAGACTTGGCGCGCGGCCACGTCGCCGCTCTACAGCACATGAAAGCTGGAGCTAGTATTTATAATCTCGGCACTGGAAGCGGCACATCGGTGTTAGAAATTATCAAAGCATTTAGCAAAGCTTGCGGGCGTGACTTGCCATATGAAATCAAACCGCGGCGAGCCGGCGATATCGCTGCTTGCTACGCTGACTGCAGCAAAGCTGAGCACGAACTAGGCTGGCGAGCCGAATTAAGTATTGAACAGGCTTGTGTTGATAGCTGGCGCTGGCAATCTCAGAATCCAAACGGTTTTTCTGAATAGTAGCTGTGGCGCTTTGCTTAACAACAAACCAATAACAACTTGTTTCTTCTAACCCGCGTTTGCCTACTCTTTGCCTGTCGCTTGATTGATTCGTGTCGACGAATCCGGCTTGCCTTTACCGGCATCAAACCGCATCTGTATGTTGTGCTTTTTACAAATATCTGCTTCGGGAATAGCTTTTTCGGTATCGCGATCACCGCCGTTAGCAAAAATTAGCTCATCGCCCGGGTATTGGCCGGCAACCATTTCTAGCGACTTAATTTGTGTTGGGTCCTCATCGATTGACAAGATTACCTGATCAACACCTTTCAGCGCTCGCATTAACCGCAACCGATTACTTTCGTCCAAGATAATCTTGCCTTTTTTGAGCAGCTGCTGCTTATCATTATTAACAATTACTATAAGTTTATCGCCCATAGCCGCTGCCGCCTCAATCATATCCAGGTGTCCGCCGTGCAGCGGGTTAAAATAGCCGCTAACAATTACTATTTTCATAATCCTCCTCTGTCGATTACTTATTATACCTGATATACTATACTTATGACAAAGATGCTAGTCACGGGAGGCGCGGGATTCATTGGCTCGAATTTTGTGCATTATACCGTCAAACACAAGCCAGAATACGATATCACTGTTATCGACAAGCTTACTTATGCGGGAAACCGCGCCAATTTACAGCCAGTAGCTGACCAGATCAATTTCGTAGAAGGCGATATTTGCGACGCCGCGTTGATGGACAAATTAGTCGCTGAAAATGACGTTGTGGTGCATTTTGCCGCTGAAAGCCACAATGACAATTCTCTGCGCAATCCCTGGCCATTTGTCGAAACCAACGTGGTCGGCACCTACACCATTCTTGAGGCTATCCGCAAGCACGGCAAGCGCCTACATCATATCTCGACCGACGAAGTATTTGGTGACTTAGAGCTCGACGATTCAAACCGCTTCACCGAAGACACCCCGTACAATCCATCCAGTCCCTACTCCAGCACCAAAGCTTCCAGCGACATGCTAGTACGCGCCTGGATTCGCAGCTTCGGCATCAAAGCGACAATTTCCAATTGTTCAAACAATTACGGTCCATACCAACACATCGAAAAGTTCATTCCGCGCCAAATCACCAATATTTTGAGCGATATCAAGCCCAAATTGTACGGCACCGGCGAACAGGTCCGCGACTGGATTCACGTTGATGATCACAACTCGGCCGTTCACCTCATCTTGGAAAAAGGCGAGCTGGGTGAGACTTACATCATCGGCGCCGACAACGACCACGTCAATAACAAGATGGTGATTGAACTGATTTGCGAGCTGATGGGCAAAGGTAAAGATTGGTACGAGCACGTCAACGATCGCCCAGGTCACGACATGCGCTACGCCATGAATTCCAGCAAGTTGCGCCGCCTAGGATGGCAGCCACAATACACTGATAACCAAACTGGCATGCACGACGGCCTAATGCAAACTATTGACTGGTACCGGGAGCACGAAGATTGGTGGAAAGCACAAAAAGAAGCGGTTGAGGCAGCCTACGCAAAACAGGGACAATAATCGTGGACGAAGCACCGTCAAAAACTCAGGTTAGCGGCAAGATTGTGTACCAAAACCCATGGATTACCGTCCGCGAAGACCAAACACGCGACCTCGCGGGCAATTTGGGAGTATATAGTTACATGGAATCGCGCGACTCGTGCATGGTTGTGGCAGTTGACGACAAAGAGCGAATCTATTTTGTCAGAGGATTTCGTTATCCATCGCAGAGTTTTGGCTGGGAATTACCTGGCGGTGGAGGCGATAATGAAGATCTGCTAGAAGCCTCAAAGCGCGAACTTGAGGAAGAGACCGGTATCATCGCTCAGTCCTGGCAGAAACTGGGTGAAGCGTATGTCTGCAATGGCCTATTGACAGAGAAAATGGCCGTTTGCCTAGCCCAAAAACTAAGCTTCACTGGCCAGCGCGAACAAAGCGATGAAGTGTTTAGCGATATGCGGTTTTTCACGCTTGATGAAATCGACGATTTGATTCGAGACGGTGAAATTAATGATTGCCAAACTCTGGCAGGACTACATTATTATCAACTATGGCGAAAGGACAATCTATGAACTTCGATCCAAACGACTACAATGAACTGACCGTCACCGAATCACCCATCCCCGGGCTATTCGTCGTCAAACTGCCCGTCCACGGCGACAACCGCGGCTGGTTCAAAGAAAACTACCAAAAAGAAAAAATGGAAGCACTGGGACTACCGTCATTTACCATCGTGCAGAACAACATTAGCTTTAACGATAAAGCTGGCGTCACTCGCGGCCTACACGCCGAGCCGTGGAATAAGTTCATCTCCACCGCTAACGGCCGGGTGTTCGGTGCGTGGTGTGATTTGCGTAAAGGCGACAGCTTCGGTCGAGTTTTCACGCACGAAATCAATCCTGGCACGGCAATTTTCGTACCAAAAGGCGTCGCTAATGGCTATCAGGCGCTTGATAACAACATCGCCTACACTTACCTGGTTGACGCACACTGGTCGCCAGACGCAAAGTACACCTTTGTCAATCTGTTTGACCCAGCACTCGGCATCGACTGGCCGATCAGTAAAGACCAAGCGATTATTTCCGAAAAGGACGCCGCTCACCCGCTACTTAACAATGTCATTCCGATGGAGGTTTGATGGACGATAAGGCAATAGTTATCACTGGCGCTAACGGGCAAGTCGGCCGAGCACTACAAAAAGTTTACCCTCAGGCACTAGCCCTGGATCGCGAACAACTCGATATCACTAACCAAAAGGCAATCAATGAGTTTAACTGGGATAATGTCAAAGTAATTATTAACGCTGCCGCCTGGACCGACGTTGATGGCGCAGAGAACCCCAGCAATTATGACCTAGTTAAAGCAGTTAACGTTGACGCGACTCGCTATCTAGCGACAGCTGCTAACCAGCACGACTTGACTTTTGTAGCGTTCTCGTCTGATTACGTTTTCGACGGTTCCCAACCAATCCACAACGAAGACGAACCTTTTTCTCCACTTAACGTTTATGGCAAAACTAAAGCTGATGGTGATCGAGTCGCCACTACAACAACCAAGCACTACATTATTCGCACCTCTTGGGTAATCGGCGACGGCAGAAACTTTGTCAGCATCATGCAGGATCTAGCAGCACGAGGCATCAGACCCTCAGTCGTCAACGACCAGATTGGCCGCCTAACTTTTACCGATACTTTGGCGCGTGGTATTAAACATCTACTAGAAACGAATGCACCGTACGGCACATATAATCTAACTAATGAAGGTCAACCAGCCAGTTGGGCGGAAATTGCCAAAATCGTCTTTGAAAAATCAGGCAAATCACCTTCAGACGTACAGCCAATTTCTACTGCTGAATATTTCACTGATAAACCAAACACTGCCAAGCGACCACTGCAAAGCACCCTAGATCTAACGAAAATTGAAAAAACTGGATTCATACCAGAAGATTGGCGCGATAAATTAGATAAACTGTTTGGTTAGATTATCTACTTTGCCTGTTGAATACTAGCGTTGATTTCTCTATTGCTTATACTACCTTTACCCCAGTAGGCTTCGTCTGCCAATTTGCTAACTTTAGCTGGATTCCTAGTGCCCATCTGATTCGGCAACCAATTTCTAGTGAGCTTAAGCGACCGCTCTTCACGTTCCATTGATTTTTGTAGTGCATCTTCATCCAAATTTGTTCTACTCTCAACGAACACCAGCTTAAAGTTGTCTGGCATCAGATAATCAGCCAGCCACATCACCCGCGGCATGTGTGCAATATCGGCTACAAACACTGCTGTCATTTCAGTGTCTGCCAACAATTCCATCTTTTGTTCGGTACTCATTAGACCAACTTCATCAGCGTCATAGCCCTCTTTAATCAACTGTTTAGATAAAATTATCGGGATGCTATTAGTAAAGTTCGTAACCGTATCAACCGAGTCGGGTTCCTCATCTGTGAACTCATCCAGTTTTCCAACTACTTCATTAATTTCTTTTTCACTCTTACCTTCACTTCGTAACTTTTCAGCGACGTTCTTCAACATCTGTTCTCTCATTAGTGTTGAAGTACTGATGCGCGGATATTTCTCATATTCATCCAATAGTGCGTCAGTCAACTCAGATGGGCTGGCGATATCTGGATCAACACCATGCGCCTCGTATATTCGCCGAAGCGCCCGGGTACAAACCTGCATATCCTGCATTGTTGGATCAGCGTCAACTTCATGCATCAAATCATTCAAATCGACTCGTGTTCTCGCCACCAGTTTCCGTATTTGCGCATCAGGCGTATGAATCACATCTTCACAATTAAGTCCGGCGCTCTCAGCCAAAATTGGCATTGCTGTCGCCATAGCAATCGTCTTGTTGTTCATCCTACCAGTGTGAACAACTTGTACATTAGTATTGCCGGATTCAATCGCCCGCACATACAGATCGCTAACCATGTCGGTATTTGCCACCGACTCTGGCGGCAGTTTGACATTCCTGTCAGGGTGTCCAACTTCTGCCCCAACAACCTCTTCACCGCGAGCAATATTGATGATGACATCAGCCGCAGACACGGCTCCAGCAACCTCTGGACCATTAAGATATGTAAAGGTAATTTCAGGGCAGTCCTGCTGTAACTGTTTGGAAAAACCGCGATACGGTACATAAACAATTGAGCGACTCCTCGGCTCTCTTTCAGGATGGTCCGGGTCGGTAAATAGATTGTCCGATACTCTGGTTAGATAGCTTTCATGAGCATCTCGCGTATGTTCAATCTTAGGGCTAGAAATTTTCTCCATCCTTTTATTTTAACTTACTTTTGTACTTTTGTCAATTAGCTAATCTGTTTGCTATACTTATATCATAAAAGTAGGAGGTTTATGAAAGGAATAATTCTAGCGGGTGGATCAGGTACGCGATTGTGGCCGATTACCAAGGCTATTAGCAAGCAGCTAATGCCAATTTACGATAAGCCGATGATTTATTATCCGCTGACCACACTGATGCAGGCAGGAATTCGCGACATTTTGATAATTACCACGCCAGACGACCAGGCTGGGTTTCAACGGCTCCTTGGCAACGGTTCGCAGTGGGGTATCAATCTAGAATATGCCGTTCAGCCCAAACCAGAAGGACTAGCCCAGGCCTTTATCATTGGCGAAGAATTTATTGGCGGCGACAAAGTAGCGTTAGTGCTAGGTGATAATATTTTTTATGGTGCAGCTCTTGATGATTCGCTACGCGCCTGTACCGACCCAGATGGCGGCATTGTTTTCGCTTATAAAGTATCTGACCCAGAGCGTTACGGCGTTGTCGAATTCGACAATCAAAACCAAGCAGTCTCAATTGAAGAAAAACCCGTTCAGCCAAAATCTAATTTCGCAGTTGTCGGCATATATTTTTATGACAATGACGTTATCGAGATCGCTAAAAAAGTTCAGCCAAGTGCCCGCGGCGAGCTAGAAATTACCTCAATTAACGCCGAATATTTACGCCGCGGCAAACTCAAAGTTCAGACGCTTGATAACGGCGATGTTTGGCTAGACACCGGCACCATCAGCAGCCTAACTGATGCCGAAGACTTTGTTCGTGTCGTCCAAACGCGTACCGGCCAAATTGTCGGCAGTCCAGAAAAAACTGCTTTTCAAAACGACTGGATCAACCGTCAGCAACTTGACGAGATTGCTGCCACGCTTAAAAAATCAGGCTACGGAGAATACTTGAACGTATTGTAATTACCGATGAAAAAAGTTTGTGTCATCATACCCGCCTACAACGAATCTAGCGTCATCAAAGATGTTATTAAAAAAGCCAAAAAAGTTTTCTCAAAAGCCAAAAAAGACTACTCAATTGATATAGTTCTAATCAACGACGGATCAAAAGACAATACGCTCGAACAAGCTCGAAAAGGCGGCGCAATTGTCATTGATCATATTTTGAATTCTGGAGCCGGCGGCGCAACGCTAACTGGGCTTGCCTACGCGCGGCAACACGGCTATGATATTGCCGCTACCATGGATGCTGATGGCCAGCACGATCCAGAAGATGTTTTGGCGGGTATTCGGCAGAGCGACAGCTCTAACACTGATTTACTTATCGGTAGCCGACTCATCAATAGCGAGGGCATGTCTAGGACTAAGGTTTTGGGAAATAAAGGCTTAAGTTTCATCACTTATGCCCTGTTTGGTATTAATGTTACTGACTCGCAATCCGGACTGCGAGTTTACTCGCGAAGGGCAATTGATAACCTCGACTGGAAATCGACTGGCTACGAATTTTGCTCAGAAATGATTTGGCGTGCCAAACAAGCAGGCATGGTAATCGGTGAATATCCAATCAAGGCAATTTACACTGACTATTCCCGCGCCAAAGGTCAAAACAACTGGAATGCCATCAATATCGTCAAACGACTATTTAAGCAACGCTTAACGGAGTTATTCGAATGAGATATCTTATCCTAGTACTACTCAATGTGCCGATTATTTTAGCAGCATTGATCAATATCATCACTCAGTACAAACTGCGCAAAGTTAGTGTAACGCGCTTTCGCCATCAATTAATCATCTGGATGGTTATCATGGTTGTACTGATTGGGTCATTTCCTCTGTATAATATTTCGATTGGCCATCCGCCGCTGGATTCGTCAGAATTAAGCCTATTTGATATTTTGCAAACTACAGCAATTATTTTGCTATTCTACATCGCCAACAACCAGCGCCAGCGTATCGACCAAAACGAGCGAAGACTGCGTGATTTGCATCAAGAATTATCAATCAGGCTATCGAATGAAAAATAGTATTGATATTATCGTACCGTACTGGGGTGAGTTTTCACTACTGAAGCAAACCGTCGATTCAGTGCTAGCACAAACCAGCAAAGCCTGGCATTTGACTATTCTTGACGATCATTATCCAGATAAAACTGCCTACAATCATTACAAAAAATTAAACGATAAACGTATCACGTATATCAGACACCGTAAAAATATTGGTATCACCGCCAACTTTAATTACGCTATTCAACACGCAAGCGCACCGTATTGTATGATCGTCGGCTGCGACGATAAACTACTACCTAGCTACGTTGATACTGCGCTAAAAAACATTGGTGAAGCAGACTTTTATCAGCCTCGCGTACAGATAATCGACGACAAAAGTAACGTATATCTACCGCTTGTCGATAAAGTGAAAAGAATACTGCAGCCTAAAAAATCTGGTATACTGTCTGGTGAAAAACTTGCTGCGTCGCTTTGCTGCGGTAATTGGCTTTATTTTCCATCCATCACTTGGAAAACCGATACCCTCAAACGATATTCATTTGATACAAAGTATAAAATCCTTGAAGACGTCATCGTCGAATTAACCATGATTATTGATGGCGCTTCGCTTTATTTTGACACAACAGAAACTTTTCAATACCGCCGTTTTGCCGAGTCGTTATCCAGCAAGGAAAAAGGTAAAAATGGTATCCGATTCAAGGAAGAGAAAGAAGTCTACGATAATTTTTCCGATAGGTTTAATGAGATTGGCTGGAAAAAAGCCGCACGAGCAGCAAAACTTCGCGTGACATCACGCATTCACAGTTTCCTGTCGCGGTTTTAGCGCTTATCCTATCACTCTATTTTGTCTTTGCAAATTTGCGATTAACCGCCCAGGCGTACAGATTGACGATTATCGATTGCGGCAATAGGTCATACAATCGCCAGTTTATGTCCTTCTTGGCTACTGGCATTTTAGCTTTTTTCCAGGGCGTTAGTTTCAAATATTTACGCCACAAAAAACCAACTGGATTATCGTTACCCTGCTGCCATGGCCGACCGTTCACACCAAACTGCGAATGAATGATCTTCGGCGTGTAGTAACTCTCCATGATTTCATCATAACTATAAAAACTCTCTGGCAAGAAACCATTGGCCTTAATATATTTTTTAATGTCATAGCCATAGAAAACGGTCGAGAAATTATATTCCACGCCAATCTTCTTGATCTTGCCTTTGAAAAACACGTTGCACAAATCTTGGTCAGCCACCTCGTAATGATTGTGTCGTAAATGCTCGCGCATCTTAGCATCAATCTTATCTTTCATCCATTTTTTGTGATTGATAAGCATAATCCCACAATTAAAGTAACCGTCGGTTGGTTTCAAACCAATGACATCCTTGTGCGCGTTCACCATGGTAGCGTCATATGACAGCGCCATCACATTACCCTCGAAATCAAGCTCCAAAAGACCATCAAGCGCACCGCTAATCACCGTGTGCGGATTGATATACAAAATCCGGTCTGTTTTAATATCAAGCTTAGCAAACGCCAGCATCTTATACCATGTGATATATAATCCCTTCCAAGCCTTAACGCCAATCTCTTTCAATTCGTCAGGATAACTTGACACGTCAACGAAAGTAATTGTCGCGTTCTTATAATTTCCAACCATTTTGTTGAATTTATTGATACTATCTTTTTTGAGCTGATGTCCAAGGTAGAAAATATTAATTTGCTTCAAGTGCTTATTGTTCTCCAAAAGCGATACAATAGAAATTGCACTGACTACTGCATAGTTGTCATCACTTTGATATATAACGTTTAGAATTCCTTTATTCACGGTCACAATCTCCTATTCATTCACCGGTAACTGGCTAATATAATCTTTCAACAGGTCTGTGTAATCACTTGGTGTAAAACCCGTTTGACGCAATTTTGACAAATCCATATCGCTATTGAGCGGCCGCGGCGCAAAGCCTGGCTTGTTGGCAGCGTATTCCTCGGTAGAAATCGGCTGTACGCGACTGCGATTATATCCGGCATATTCAAACACGTCAGCGGCAATTTCGTACCACGACTTCACCGGACCTTCGTTGGTTACGTTATATAGTCCATATGCAACTTTATTATCTAAGAAGAATTTAGTAGCTCGAGCAATCTCTGACGCAAAAGTCAGCCGGCCAAACTGATCATTGACGACTTTTGGATTGATGCGCATATCCGCCAAGTTTTTCATGGTTTTTGGCATATTGTGACCATCGCCAACGACCCAAGATACTCGCATGATATAGTGTTTTGGCACCAAGCTAACCGCCAGATCACCAGCGGCCTTACTTTCTCCATAAACCAACAGAGGCGCAACTACTTCATCGTCTTTATGATTTTTCTCTCGGCCATCCCAGACATAATCTGACGAATAGTGAACAAGGGTCTTATTTTGCTCAATAGCAATCTTAGCTAGGTTGCGCGGACCATAGGCATTAGCTAACCACGTCTTGGCGCGCAATTCCGGAGTTTCAGAACCATCAGCATTAACTAACGCTGCTGCATTGATGATAACGTCATACTTTGACCAGTCAAACGCCTTTACTCGTTCCTCGTCGGCTATATCCAACTCTTCTCGTGATAATGCCTTGGCATCCGGAAACATAGCACACAACGCCTTACCTAGTTGCCCACCTGCTCCCAAAATTACATATTTCTTACTCATAATTCCCCTTTGCTTTTGTCAGTTATTATAGCATCTTTTAGCGACCGCTTGTAGATAAACAGCAGAAGTGCCACTTGCAAAAAGCTGATCATCATGAAAACCAGCACGCTGCCCAACATCGCCAACCGCTCAATCAAACACATAGACACCACTACCGCCAAAATATCCGTGAGTAGCAGTGTATAAAATTGCCCCTTGAATCGGCGCATGATGATTAAAAGGTTAACGTAAATCGATACAAAAGCGTTTGCCGCCGCTCCAATAACCATAATTGTCAAATCAAGGCGGAAATTGTTAATATTGATGCCAAAAATAGTGTTAAGCACCCAAACACCAACCAAATAACTCAGAACAACTGAAAATGCACCTATTCCAAAGGTTATTTGATTAATCTTGCCGACGATTCGCGCGAACTCCTTCAGTCTTCCTTTTATTAATAGTTCAGACAAATTGACGACATTCGGCTGAATAATAAACGATATGAAGAGTCCAAGGAGCGTAATTGGCATTGCCATAATTCCAAAATAACCAATTTGATCAGGATGGGACTTGTCCAAAAAATACCGCGGGATATTGAGTGAAAACATCGTCAAAAACATCACAACAAATACCGCTGAAGTACGTTTCATGATTACGACAGCCTGACCGGCGTATTCTTTGATGAACTTTTTATTCATAGCAATAGCCTCAACACGTCGCACCCATAACACATCATACAGAAGGATAATGAGCGCATTGACTAGCAATATCGCCAATGTGCCATACATGACATTTTTAGTTACAATATCAACCACTATAAATACCCCAAAACCAAGAATCGCTTTCATGGTTAGTGAGATGCCAGCGATGTACAATTTACGATGGATTTGCAAAACACCATACAACGAATCGGCAATTGATTCTAAAATTTTAAAGGCTACCAAAATCATAATCAAGCCCGTTTTAGTAGCGTTATATCCATTCAATACACAAAACACCACTGCAGAAACTGCCACAATAAGCGATGCAGCGAAACGCACAGCGACATAACCGCCGCTGCAAAATTCCCGCTTGACATCAGATGCCTGATAAGTCCGACCACCCCATAAAGATATCGCCCAAAACACCACCGAAAGCGACAACGCAAACGAAAATAACCCAGAATCCTCGATGCCATTCAACCGTGTAATAACAATCAATAATACTGGTGAAATTGCACTCTGCAACAGTGAACCTAACGAGTTCCAGATGTAGTCCTTTTTCTGCGATTGCATATCATTAGTATAGCAAGTTTGCTCAATAAACTACTCTACTTTATAATTTGCTTAGTATATGAAAAAATATTGGTCTCGCTTTCTGTCGTTTATTAAAAAGCCTGAAAATGTCTTTATATCTTTATCATTGTTTTTTGGAGTGTTGTCGGCAGCCACCGTACCTCTGCTGTCAATCAATGACGAAGGTGTACATTATATGCGGGCCTATGGGTTATCCCAAGGAAAAATTGAATCAGGAGTTGCCTGTACTTTACCTAAAGAAGTGGTATTAAAAGCAAAAGAAGCAGATGTAAATAATTTCGTAACTAGCTATAAGAAAACTATAAATCGTAGCGATACAGAGACAGGGAAATGCAGCAGCGCAACTGGCTATCCTCCAATTATGCATCTACCGCAGACAATTGGTATCATTTTGGCAAATCTCATACATGGTTCACTTGGGATAACTATTATATTCGGAAGATTGGCCAACCTAATATTTTATTCATTTGCTCTTTATTTCATCATAAAATGGGTACGCGTTGGCAAATGGGCATTCGTAGCAACCGGCCTATTTCCGCTAATGATCCATTTGGCAGCGTCGCTTTCCGGAGACAGTATGACAAATATCGCAATTTTTACCGCTATTGCTGCTACGCTAAATCTCTTTAGTCAAAAAAGCTCATTAACTCGACAGCAGCAGTTGCTTATTATTGCTGTAGCCTGCTTGTTAATTCTCACAAAGTCGGTAACAATACTCTTATTATCACCAGTTATTTTCTTGCCGAAGCGCCTCTTCGTTTCAGATGAAAAATCAAAAATATCTTTTATTCCGCAAAAATGGTTGGTTCTCTCAGCAGCAGCAATATTAGCAGGCCTTTGTTTAATAGCGTGGCTTCATGTATACACACAACCCTTACTCACCACTGGCGCACCGCATAATCCGCTTCACAGCAATCCGCTAAAATTTATCCAGATATTATTTAATACCTATCTAAACCCAAACCTGCCCGTATCCGATGATATCCTAAGGGGCGTGATTGGCGCATTTTCTGCTTTTAAATATGGGCTGCCGCTTTTTATATTACTACCCTCATTTTCCCTCCTCTCCCTCTCTCTCCTTCATTACAACAAGAAAGACCAGGAATTGTTAGGAGAGAATACTGGTAAATTGGCAGTGTATAATTTGGCGACAATTGGGTTGTTTGTTTGTGCAGTGTCGTATGCTATGTATACAGCGTGGGCCTTATTGCCGTTTAGGTTTGGCGAGGGAGCGTATTATGCGGATGGTGTTCAGGGTAGATATTTTACAGCAACAGCAGTTATGTTAGTGCCAGTAGGATTATGGCTGCAGAAGTATATTAATGTAAGGACTAAGAATGAAAAAGTATTTAACCTTATTATGTTCTTTGGGCTAGCTCTAATACTTAGTTTTTATGTTTTTGAGACGGTGTGGAAATTTAAGTAGCTATCCTAATCATGACAATATGCTAGAATAAAAACAGTTATGAAAAAATATTGGTCTTTATTCTTATCTTTTATTAAAAAGCCTGAAAATGTTTTTATATCTTTGTCTTTATTATTTGGAGTACTATCGGCAATACTAGTCCCTCAGTTATCTGTTAGCGACGAGAACATGCACTATATGCGCGCCTACGGAATATCTCAAGGTCGCGTAGAGTCTAACTCACCCTGTACATTGCCGAAAGATGTTATCAAAAGAGCTGAAGCAGTTTACGAAGGTAACTTTTCCGCTGATTATTCTAAACCTATAGATCGAAACATAATGGACGTTCATAAGTGCAGCAGCGCCTCTGGCTACCCACCAATTATGCACCTGCCGCAAACAATCGGCATCGGTATAGCAAGTTTATTTAATGGATCTACTGGTCTAACTATCTTATTTGGGCGTCTTGCTAACGCACTTTTCTATTCAATCGCTGTCTATCTCATTATCAAGTGGGTGCGCATCGGTAAGTGGGCTTTTACAGTAATTGGACTTATTCCACTAATGATTCACATGGCGGCGTCGCTATCCAGCGACTGCATGACAAATGTGGCAGTATTTACAATTACTGCTTTTACCTTGAACCTATTCACCCAAAAGGATAAGTTATCACATAAACAAACAGTCGCTCTTATCTGTATAGGAGTATTCCTTACTCTAACCAAATCTGTAAATGCCTTACTACTATTTCCTCTTCTGTTTTTACCAAAGCGTCTATTCTCACCCAACAAAAACGAACATCTACCATTTAATATTCAGAAGTGGACTATATTGGTAGTAACTGGTATCGCCGCAATAATTAGCATACTAATTTGGCAAAAAATATATGGTCAGCCTCTACTCACCACCGGAGCAGCTCACAACCCTCTACATAGCAACCCTATTAAGTTTATTACCATATTGTTTAATACATACATCAGTCCAACTATCGGGTATACGGATACTGTATTACGCGGTAGTGTTGGTGAATTTTCATCCTTTAAATACCACCTGCCTTTGTTTGTGCTGATACCGCTCTTTTCCCTCCTCTCCCTCTCTCTCCTTCATTACAACAAGAAAGACCAGGAATTGTTAGGAGAGAATACTGGTAAATTGGCAGTGTATAATTTGGCGACAATTGGGTTGTTTGTTTGTGCAGTGTCGTATGCTATGTATACAGCGTGGGCCTTATTGCCGTTTAGGTTTGGCGAGGGAGCGTATTATGCGGATGGTGTTCAGGGTAGATATTTTACAGCAACAGCAGTTATGTTAGTGCCAGTAGGATTATGGCTGCAGAAGTATATTAATGTAAGGACTAAGAATGAAAAAGTATTTAACCTTATTATGTTCTTTGGGCTAGCTCTAATACTTAGTTTTTATGTTTTTGAGACGGTGTGGACTTATAAATAATTTTTACTCTGATCTTTGTTGTTTGTGCTTATTTTGTGTTAAAATAGCATAAATATGAGAATCACAAAGAAAAATCTTTCAAAAAAACAAATAGCAGTAGCTGCTATCGTCGCAGCACTTGTTGTTTGCGGAAGCGTCTTTGCGCTTGATAAGATTGGCGTTATCTCAATTCTTCCCAAAGAAACCGTACCAAATATTAGCAAAGAGCCAACACCGCAAGAAAAAAAATCTGAAGAAAAAGCCAATCAAGATACCAAAGAATCATTCCTTAACACAGCAAAAGATAACGAAGAAAAGTCTGTTGAGAAAAGTAAACCTGCACCAGTACCAACAGACAACTCGTCAATCGAGCTCTCAGCCGATAAAGACGGGGATAACGTTACAATTATCGTAAAATTAAAAGAACAGGGTTATTCACAAGGCAAATGCTCTCTAACCGTAGCCGCTAATGGAAAAAAGGTTGCGCAGAATGCTGATATTATATACCAGCCAGAATATTCTACCTGTGCTGGATTTTCAGTACCCGTATCTTCAGTCGACGGCGGCCAATGGACTATTTCATTATCAGTAACTCCACTCAATGGCAAGCCTATAACTAAAACTTTAACAAAGGAGATTTAATGGTGAAAACGAGAATATTTATCTCTACCATTGCCGTTGCTGCAATTGGTGTTTTTAGTTTAGTGTTTTTTGCTAATCAATCGAGTGCCGTCACCGCTAGCGATTGGCGCGCTGGAAATATCGTTGACGACTTTGTGTTTACTAATTCTGATGACATGACAGTTGCTGACATTCAAGCATTTCTTAACAGCGTCAACCCAAATTGCGACACATACGGAACTGGGCGCGCTGTCGAAAAAGGCAGAGGCGATATTACACGCGCACAATATGCCGCTTCGCGGGGCTGGGCAGGTCCGCCTTATGTCTGTCTAAAAGATTATTATGAAGTTCCTAAATACTCGCCAGGCAACTACATTCCTGCCAATAACTTTAGCGGTTCAATACCAGCAGGAGCTGTTAGCGCAGCACAAATAATCTACGATGCAGCAAAACGCAATAACCTCAATCCGAAAGTTATCTTAGTTAAAATCGCTACTGAATCGGCCGGCCCGCTCACCACAGATAATTGGCCGCTGCAGAGTCAATATACTTACGCCATGGGGTCGCATTGTCCCGATAGCGGACCTGGCGGCAGCGCAAATTGCGACCGCAATTATGCCGGCTTCTCAATACAAGTCGAATCTGGAGCCCAATTAATGCGCTGGTATCTCGATAATATGGATAAACCTTGGTGGACTTATAAAAAACCGTTCGCTACTAACTCAATTTTGTGGAATGTAGTGCAGCGCGGCTGCGGCGCTGGAGACGTATATATTGCCAGCAAAGCAACAGCTGCACTATATACTTACACCCCGTATCAACCAAATCAGGCCGCTCTTAATAATATGTACGGACTAGGCGACCATTGCAGCGCTTATGGTAATCGTAACTTTTGGCGCGTTTGGAACGACTGGTTTGGATCGACCCAGTACAGCCGTCCAATCATTAGTTTCAAATCGCATATTAGCTACTATGGCTGGACCGGACTAGTACACAATCGTGGTATTACTGGATTTACCGGCCAAAGTAAATCCATGCAAGCTTTCAGTATCGACGGTGAAGTTACCTATTCATCGTATAGCGAGGAACGCGGTTGGCAGCCAACTGTCTATGGAAGTATGCAATCTGGCACAACCGATCTCAACCGACCTATTCAAGCAGTCAAAATTCAACCAACTGGATCGCTTGCTGCAAAATATGACTTATATTACCGCGCTCATGTCAGCTATGTCGGCTGGATGGGCTGGGCAAAAAATGGCGATCCAGCCGGCATAACGGGTGGACCTGGAAATAACATAGAGGCCTTAGAAATCCGGCTTGTTCACAAAGGATCTAGCGCCCCAGAAGATTCAGGCCAAGCTTTCAAGAATATTAGCACAAAGGGAGATTCTTCGCCGTTAGCAGTCTCAATTAGCTCGCACGTTGGCATGGTTGGCTGGCAACCAGCAGTCACTGATGAAATGATTAGCGGCACTACCGGCCAAAGCCGTCGGATTGAAGCCGTCAAAGCTTCTCTTATTAATAAAACTGGCATTTCTGGCAATCTTCGTTACTCGTCTCACGTCTCATGGGTTGGCTGGCAAGACTGGAAAAATGCAAACGAAATATCAGGCACTACTGGTCAGTTCAAATCAGTCGAAGCAATTCGTTTTATGCTCACTAGCGACCTTGCAAAATCATACGATATCTGGTATCGTGCTTATTCGCAGTATGTCGGCTGGATGGGCTGGGCAAAAAATGGCGAGCCAGCCGGATCAACTGGTGCAACCAGACAGCTTGAGGCCATCCAGATTCGTATAGTGCCAAAAAATTCAATCGCCCTACCTAGCGGTGCATTCTACAACCCAGCCAATACGCCTGTCCCAGATTTGTATGATCTCAACTATTCAACCCACGTCAGCTACGTTGGCTGGATGCCGAACGTCTCTCAGGGTGTCATGTCTGGTACAACAGGGCGATCGTTCGCCGTTGAGGCACTACGCATTGCCAAAGCTATATCACAACGCGACGGATCGACCATCACCATACGCTGCTCGTCAAAATCGGCTAATGACCCTTGGTCGGCAGATATACCTGTGACTGAACAACAAATCTGCGGCACTACCGGCCAAACAAAAGCGCTCAATGGCATAAAACTATCCCTAAGTGAAACCGACGCCAAGAAATATGATATTTACTACCAAACTCACCTATCATGGATTGGTTGGCAAGAGTGGAAAAAGAACGGTGAGGTCGCCGGCGATAAACCAGGATCACACATTGAAGCTGTTAGAATAAAGCTTGTTGAAAAATAAAACCTCTATTTGTATATATCAACAATCCGCTGCTCAAGCTTACTCCACTGATAAGCTTGAGCAGTTTTTTGACCATTTTTAATTATTTTATCGCGCAGTTTTTTATCGTTTAGTAACTTTTCAACAGCTGCAACGCCCGCATCGATATCGCCTTGGCGATAAAATAGGCAGTTGTAATTGTCTTTCAGATATTCAACATTGCCGCCGTTTGGTACTACAACAGATACGCCGCCAGTCGCCATCATTTCAAGCGGCGGATATGAAAAGCTCTCAACGATACTAGTTTTAATCAAAATATCGCAGTTTGCGTACACTTCTCCAACTTTTTCTGGAGCAATACGATTATAAAATCTGTCGACTCGGTACCAATCTTTTGGTTCCTTACGGTATGATAAATACGAAATCTCGAATTTTTCAGGGTCAAGCCTCTCAACGATACGGAAGGCTTCATCGGTATTCTTATATTCGCTTTTACTATCACCCTCAATCAATATCTTTATCCTACCTGTGAAATCCCGTTCGCGATATGGGTACAATTCAAGATCAATTCCATTTGAGACATACTCGGATTCTTTATGAAAGACATCTTTCAACCACTTCTGACACCATAGTGACATCGTAATATACCGTATACCAGATTGATCGCAGTAAGAAGCGTTCGCTAAAAAGCGCGGTTCACCAGTACCTGGTATATAAAAATCCGTTTCAAAGTTTTGCACAAAATAAAGCCGATTACGAACATTAGGCTGCTTCTTAACTAGCTCGACAGTTGACCACAACGTTGCAACCTGCGTGTCGAAAAACGCTTTCATTTTAGTTTTGTGCGTAGCAACGACATTAAATCCAGGCAACTCATATCTATAGCTATAGGTTTTCTTAGCGATTTTTAGAGCGTGTTTACTGACTGCGTCAATTAGCGTCACGTCCCAGCCGTGCCTTCTTAGCACATCAGCATGCTTTAAGGCGACAATTACTCCTCCTGAAATATCGGTCGACGGCAGAATGAAACCGATATTTCGCGCCAAATGCTTTCTAATAAACGAAGCTAGGTTATAGCCAGTGTACACCGTCGAATAGTTATGAATTATCTCCTCGTGAGCTTTATCTGCAAGTTTATCGCGCAAAACCGAGTCTGATACTAGTAAGTCAAGTGCTTTAAACCACTCTGCGTCAATATTGTTTACTAGTATGCCTGTTTCGTTATTCTGAATTTTCTCTGCAAAAGCGCCAATATTGCTGGCTATGGTTGGAATCTTTACAAGAGCCGCCTCAACCCATTTATTTTCAGATTTTGCGCGGTTAAAAATCGTATCAACCAGCGGTGCCAAAACAATATCGCACTCCGCCATAACAGCTGGCAATTCTCGCCAATCAACAAATCCTGACGTAATAAGACGCTCTTTATACGGATCAAGGGCGTTTGGAACATCCAGAATACCAGCAATCTTAAGATAAACTTGCGGATACTTTTCGAATATTTTAATAAGACTAGGAATAACAAGATCAAAATCTTCATTATGAGTAATGCTACCACTGAAATAGCCGATAATAATTTTGTTATTATCTTTGCTAACCGCCTCTAGTGCTAAATTAGACAGCTTAATCATTTCATCAGATGCAACGTTGCGGTTAATCAGCACTTCACCCTTCGTGTAATGCTGTAGCTCCTCTTGCAGTTGAGCAGTCGTGGTAACAACATGATCGCACAACTCCAGCGTTTCGCGCATCCGATTAACACCATCATCGTAGAGCTGCTTATCATCGACGCTCATCTGTTGAACATATTTAATTGAATCAGTATATTTCTGGTCAATTACCAAATCATCAATATCAAAAAAACAGGTTTTATTAAAATAATGCGCCTGCTTGATAAATTCGCGAATCGTATCAGTTATTGGGCAGCGGAAAAATACAAATCCGCGATAATACTTCAATTGATCAAGCGATAATCTATCATAAAAAACGCTTTCAACAGTTAACCCCTGCGACATTAACTGCTCCATCTGGTGAGTAACTCGGTATCGCTCTGGGTGCGGCAAAGTGCAGCCGTTAATAAATAAAATATCTTTATATACTTGCTGTTTTTTATCAGGAAATTTCTTATAATATGCATACTTTGCTGCGCGTTTTACAAAGCGGACAGCACCATCATCTTTGATTATTACAACACTTTTCTTTACAAGATTATTAACTTTACGTATCATTATTGTTCCTCCTTAGCCATCATATATGGATTATATAACGTTTTTAGACCTTTATCGCAAAGAGCTTTAGTCAGCAATCGGCTAGTTATTCTTGTTAATCCATCAATCGAAGCCAACTTATTCCGTTCAATAAATAGCACGGGAAGATCTATCGCACCTAGATTGTATCTAGCGGTTAGATAAATGTGTTTCGTAAAGGATCGCCGGCTTAGCGTCTGTATGCATTCTACTATTTTTTTATCTAAGATTGACGTAAGGTTTTCTATGACTCGATTCTCGTCAGCTACAGGCGGAATAACTGCACCGATATCAGGTCGCATCACATCGCCCATATCGCTATAATTATCAATGTCTTTAATCATAGTCTCTGAGAATACTATTATATCAGCAGTTTCATCACGAATGACATCGCCCACAGTGGTTGATTTGCTAAATAATACATTTTTTATAGTAAGATTTTGCGGCGTAGAATATTTTAGCCGCCACTGAGCGCCATATGTTGAATCGCGCACAACTTGAGCTTGGACTTGACGGCTCTTGATATCGTCATTTAAAGCCCTCTCCTGAGCATCAATAACATAAGGTTTTGCATCCAACCCTTGTGCAGTAGAATTTTTATGGACACGCCAATAGTAAAGTATTTGCGAAACATGCGCAATCTGCTGCGGCTGCAGTATTCTTGTTATGCGCAAAAAAAGCTCCCAATCTTGAGCTCCGTTGTAGTTGCCGTCTTCACCTTCCAACTCCAACAAAAGTTTCCGCTGTATGACAGCAAAGTGCGTAATATAGTTGACCGACCGCAAGAAATCAGCATTCCAATCAGGTTTGAAAAATGGTTGATATTGTCGTCCGCGTTCATCAAGCTTAATCTCGTCAGTGTATATAAATTTTACATCCGGCGAATTGTTTATCTTTTCGACAATTCGCAATAAAGCGTCTGAGTGCAGCATATCGTCATGATCAAGTAGCGCCACGTATTCCCCGCTAGCTTTATGGATACCATAATTTGTCGCCCCGGCAATATGGCGATTGGCCTTAAGAAAAAAAGGCTTTATCTTTGCATTAGTCTTTGCTATAGCGCTGATTTCTTGTTTCAAGCCTGTATCAGGCGACGCATCATCAACAATAATTAGCTCCCAATTATCATACGATTGAGATTCAACTGACTGAACCATTTCCCTTAAGTATTTCGTTGGAGTATTATAAGCCGGTACAATAATCGACACTAGCGGCTGCCTATACAGCCTTTTGTTCGTACGAACAACCTTGTAATCACGCTGCCATAATTCGTATAGTTTACGCTGACGCGAATCAAGATAATTGCGATATGGCGAAATCAATAACAGCAAGAAAGAATAAAGCGCTCTATTGTGTTTTATCATATTTTTCAAGCGTTGCAGCATATTTTATTTCCATGTGTGATCTAGCTTCGTCACACCGCCCCAGCGGCCATGTCCATAATCGCGTTGGACTGAAAAAAACGGTCCTTCCTCGATAAAAGCAATCACCTTTGTATCATTAGCCCCCATCAAACCCGCCTTGATAAAATACCTGCCTTCGTTAAGATTTAACTTTACAGTGTAGCGAGCTGATTGATCTTTGATAGCGCTAGTTTTTTCTTGGTAAGTATTCGGTCCGTAAACATACTCGCCGTTTTCACGAAAAATTGCAACGCCTACATGTTTAACACCCTTTTGCTGCCATGATAATTCTACTGTCATAGTTTCTTCGAAATCATACATAGTTTTTTCTTTACCATCAGTGCCGCGCAACACTATTTTGAACGGTACCGCCCCTTCGTTATCGCCGTTTAGCCCAGCTGTCTGATCGTAATTCTGGCTGTTGCTACGACTATATGCCGCCGCAATACGATACGGTTTGCCAATCATTTTAACGTGGCCGTCTTCAATAAATACTGCTTTTGTACAAAACCTCTCGACTGCCGCCATATCGTGAGTTACTAAAATTACGGTACGTTTTTCACGCTTAAGCTTATCAAAGTACGAATAGCACTTCTTTTGAAAAGCCTCATCGCCAACCGCAAGCACTTCATCAAGCAACAAAATATCAGCATGAGCGCGGATTGCAATTGAAAAGGCTAAACGGACCTGCATACCGCTTGAATAATTCTTAAGCCGTTCTTCCATAAAGTCTTCTAATTCTGCAAACTCAACAATCGCGCTATACATAGATTCCATTTCTTCATGGCTAAACCCTAGCAGTGCACCATTAAGAAAGATATTTTCGCGGCCAGTTAACTCTGGATTAAATCCTACGCCGAGCTCAATAAACGGCACTAGCGAACCGTGCACTTTAACGTTACCGCTATTTGGCGTATAAATACCAGCGATCGTTTTCAACAGTGTGCTCTTTCCTGAACCATTGCGGCCAACTATACCGAAAAAGTCTCCTTCGTTTATAGTAAAACTTATATCCTTTAACGGCGTAAACACACGATAGCCTTTGCGGCCTTTTAGTATATTTATCAACTGTTGTTTAACACCTGAACTAGCTTCAAGCGGAATTTTGAAAGATTTCGTTAGTTCGCTAATCTCGACAATTGCCTTAGACATCAAACACTCTCCGCGAAGTACCGCTGGTTAGATCGAAAATAAAAAACCGCTAGCAATATTACGATGATAACTGCAACAAACGGCGTCAACATCACCGGAAACGACACCAAATCATACAGCTGAAGTGTTTGTTGTGTCACTAATACCTTACGAACATCTTGAACTACTTGAGCAACCGGATTAAGCATTAGCCATGAGGCAGCCCACGGCATCTGTTTTACAACCATTTGCAACGGATATATTACCGGAGTAGCATAGAATGCTGCTTGCAAGAATATTTCCCATAGATAACCAATATCTCGATATTTAACGTTAAGCGTTGCTAGAAAAAATGCTACCGCCAATGAAAAGACATACAATTCAGCTATCAGAGGAATTATAAGCAACGCCTCTGCAGATATAGACACGCTGTTGATTACGCAAAACACCAAAATAACAATTGTATTTATTATAAGATTGATAAATGCAGAAATAGTGCCGGATACAACAATAATAAATTTCGGGAAATTAATCTTGCGAATTAAGTCGCCCCGCGAAACTATTGATTGTAATCCTTGTACGGTTGCCTCGGTAAAAAAATTCCATAATACAATACCAACTAATAAATACACTGGAAAATGTTCAATATCTCTGCCTAGACGTAAGAATTTATCAAATACTATATATAGAATAATAAATAAAAATATTGGTTTTAAGATTGACCACAAATAACCTAATACTGATCCTTGGTAACGTAATTTAAAATCCGTTACAACCAGCTCGCGTAACAATATTTTATTACGTCTATTCCATACACTCGCTACTTTCATAGTCTCTCCAGCCATTATATAATAAGATTGTGACAAAAAACAATCTCGCTATCATCGTCCTTAACTGGAACGGCGCCGACGACGCGCTCGAGTGCATCAACTCGCTGGCCCAGCAGACACTCAAACCGACTATCGTAGTCGTTGATAATCATTCTCACGACGACTCTGTCATGCGTTTCGAACAGTATCAGACAGAACATCCGTCCGTAGATTATACAATTATCGCTAACGATAAGAATCTGGGATTCGCCGGCGGTATTAATACCGGACTAGTTCATGCACGCAAACAAGGTTTTGAATATATTGGCGTACTTAACCCTGATGCCGTTGCCGACAAAAACTGGTGTAGAGCACTCGTCGACGAACTGTCAAGCCAGCCAAAATGCGGCATTGTGACTGGTATTTTACAACGGCGCGATGGTAAGACGCTTGATACAACTGGCGATTTCTATACCACCTGGGGCCTGCCCGGCCCGCGCAACCGCGATGAGCCTGTTGAAAATGCGCCGAGTAAGCCTGGCGAGATTTTTGGTGCGACTGGCGGCGGAGCGATTTATCGCGCGGCAATTTTTGACGATATCGATATGTTCGACGAAGACTTTTTCATGTATTACGAAGATGTCGACCTCAGTTTTCGCGCCCAGTTAGCTGGCTGGAAGGTCCGCTTTACGCCCAAAGCCATCGCTTATCACAAGGTTGGCGCTAGCAGCAAAAAGGTTCCTGGCTTGGCTGTTTACAACACTTTCAAAAACCTGCCGTTAGTTTTCATTAAAAACGTTCCAGGGAAGTTATTTTGGTATATTGGCCTGCGCTTTTTCTTGACATATTGGCTAATTTTCGCCAGCGCCGTCCGCCACGGCAACGGCTGGCCAGCTTTCAAAGGTATATTAGCCTCAATAATTCGTAAACCTGCTGCCTACCATAAACGCTGGTCTATTCAAAAAAACCGCAAAGTCTCTGTCGACTACATCCGCAGCATTATCCACGAAGGGCCGCTACCCAATCAAACTGGGCTGCTGAAATTTCGTAAGTTTTTTACTGGGAAATAAACTTTTTGCATGTGAATATGGATTTGCGTAAAATATAAGTATGCTACCTTATCAAACTGGTTTTTTTGACTATTCCTTGCCTGAAGACTTGCATACCGAATATAAAATATGCAACGAAGGTAAAATACCTAATGACCTATGGAAAACTATATCAGCTTTCGCTAATGCCGATGGCGGAAAAGTGTCTCTAGGTGTTACGCCAGACAATAAACCTATCGGATTAACTACAGAACAGTTAGATAGAGTTCAACGCGATTTATTATCATTGTGTCAAAATTCCTTCAATTACCCGATTGTACCCGAGATTCAACTGGTCGGAGATGTTGTTACAGCATACATCTCGCCCGCTCCATCCCAGGTACGCCCGATTTACTCAAAGTCTAGAGGCGCCTCTAAAGGAGCTTATATAAGGATAGGTTCTTCAAATGTCGAGATAACCGACGAAATACGCAACCAGTTCGCCATGGCCGCACGAGGCGGAGCAGAATTAATCGAATTTTCCGGATTACACTACGAAAACTGCTTTGATATGGTAGTCGTCAATGAATATCTGTCAGCTATAAGCCAGTCTCGCGGCAATATATATCAAGATTTATCAACCACTGATATCTTGATAAAACTACGCGCTATCAATCATTCAGGCAATCCCACTCTTTTTGGTTTACTAGCATTTAGCAAAAATAACATCCTACAAGAAAACACAGCTCCAACTGTCAATATAGCAATCACTCAATATGCAACAGACAGCAAAGTAAATATATCTGATCCAAATGAAACTTTTATTGATGATAGAGAATTCAATGGGAATGTGATAAGTCAATTTAAATCAGCCGCAAATCATCTTCGTTCCAAACTGCCGATACGTGGATTAATCGACCCTCAAGGTCTTCGGCAAGAATATTTATCTATACCAGAAATCGCTATCCGAGAAGCTTTAGCAAACGCAATAGCTCATCGCGACTACAGTACATACTCTTCTCGTATTCAAATTGACATATACGCCGACAGGATAGAAATCATAAATCCCGGCCGAAGTTTAGTGCCAATTGAAAGAATTGACGAAACGCCATCAGTATCGCGTAATCCTACACTCATGAGTTTTCTTAAAGATTTTCATATAACAGAACAACGAGCTCGCGGTATTAAAACTATTCGAGACTCTCTGAATAGCGCTGGACTAAAGGAGCCTTTATTTGAAAATCTACCATCCTCTTTTAGAATAACTATTTACAACTCAACATTTATGGACAGTGAAGATCACCTGTGGTTACAACAATTTAAAAAGCATAACCTGAACGAAAGACAATTAACTGCTTTAACTTATCTGAAAAATAGTCACAACAGTATAACAAACCACACATATAGAGAAATTAACAATATGAATAGCGTTGGAGACGATCGGCGCGCTCGTCATGAGCTAGAGCGATTAGTAAAATTCGGCTTGATTTTTCCTCAAGGAGAAACTAGACACCGTAGATACAATTTAAATACTAACAATCTATAACTATGTACTGCTATCGACATTCTATCGACATTCTCCAAAAAGTAGTTACCTCTGTTAAATCCGCTCTATCGACATTCTATCGACATTCTATCGACATTTTCGATGTGAAAAAATCAACAACTATCCTTACTGTCATCTCATATCATATTTTTTTAAAGAGCATATTACACGAGAAGGGCTTGCTATGCGCCTGCTAGAATATGAAGCCAAAAACCTACTGTCAGCGTGTGAAGTGCCGATACCGCGCG
>ERZ1644999.4-NODE-4-length-52252-cov-14.559189_pt1 | contig 52252 bp, 50 predicted proteins | sample MGYA00579299_ERZ1644999 | MGnify/ENA primary metagenome ERZ1644999 (study PRJEB40715, sample SAMN01894147) | human oral metagenome | study: EMG produced TPA metagenomics assembly of PRJNA78025 data set (Human Oral Subgingival Plaque Microbiome).
GTCAGTACCACTGGAGTTCTGGCGGGGAAAACAATTAAGCAGATAACGGCCGGTAATTCGTATTTTTGTGTCATCGCTTCTGATGATAAAGCATATTGTTGGGGTAGCAATAACTTTGGACAGTTAGGTAATGGTAATTTAAAAAACTCTTCTACTCCTACACCTGTCAGTACCACTGGAGTTCTGGCGGGGAAAACAATTAAGCAGATAACGGCCGGTACGGAGTTTACTTGCGCTATCGCTTCTGATGATAAAGCATATTGTTGGGGGAGTAATTCAAGTGGTCAGCTTGGTAACAATTCAACCATTAATTCCGGCGTCCCTGTCGCTGTCAATACTTCCGGTGTATTAGCCGGAAAGACTATCAAGCAGATTTCTGCTGGCAGTTCGCATACTTGCGCTATCGCTTCTGATGATAAAGCATATTGTTGGGGGAGTAATTCAAGTGGTCAGCTTGGTAACAATTCAACCATTAATTCCGGCGTCCCTACTCACGTCTATGCTCCCAAAGAAAACACCACCATTCCTGCTAATACCATGAAGCTCCGCGCCCAATACGCCAAAAAAACTGCGGCGACGTGCCAGGCAGTGGCGGCGGGTTGGCAAGATGTGACTAATGGCTCAGCTTTGGCGTACTCGGCAGCCGGTCCGAATAACGGGACGGCGATTGCGGCAATGGCTAATAATCCAGGTTTGCCGCCAACTAGTGTTGGTCACAGCTATCAATCAATAGTCCGCCCGGGTAGCGCTGCGCAGCTGACATTCACGAACAATCGCGAGATTAATGCCGGCGAGACGGGCCTGTGGGATTTGGCGCTGACTGATAATGGCCTGGAGCGCAATACGAATTATTGTGTTCGCTTGGTGGCCGATACGGCAGCAGCGCCGGGGACGAGTATCGATACTTATTCATACTATCCAGAGTTCAAAACCGCTGACGGTTCGCTAGATATTCGATTTGCAGATGCTGCTGATGCCACATTAACTAATCCGACTACTGTATTTTCGGCAGCAATGACTGGTAAAACGGCAAGTACCACGACTGCGAAATTATCTAATAATTCGTCGCAACAGCTTGAGGTGGCAAATAGCTTATCGACGACGGGCTGGAGCGTTTCATTGGCGGCAACTGGCGGCCCAACTGCTAAATGGACGCAGACTGGCGGCGCAGCGAATTATGCGTTTAATAGTACTAATGTAGACCAGGGGCAATTATCGGTTGACCTATCATCAAGCGCCTTTACAGCGTCTGGTTCGACGCCGCTGGGGCAGGCCTGTACGACGGCTGGCTTATCGTATGGTGTGGGCGGTGCGTTCGTAGCTGGCACGGCGTCGGCTAACGCGATTACGCTGGTGACCGCCTCGAGCAGCAGTGGTTTGACTTGCTTGTTTAAATTGCAGGATATTTCCTTGAAGCAGACTATTCCGGCGTATCAGAAGCCAGGCACGTATACATTGCCAGTAACAGTAACGGTGGTAGCGCAGTGATGAAGAAGGAAAATACAATGAGAGCTGGTGCGGTAGTTGTTGTATTTTTAACAGCAATAATTGGCGTAGTTTTTAATAGCAAAGCTGCTCTGGCGACAACTTCAGCAGATTCGACTTTTTCACAGTTAATTCGTGAAATAGACTGCTCTCATACAGTTTACAGCAGAGCGGTTGGGCAAGTGAATAATGTGGAGTGCGACGTTTTCGCTCCAAAATACGACCATTCGGTAATTAAAGATAACGGCTATCCAGTGATTTATGGCGTGTATGATGCGGTACATACGGTTATTGATCCGGTGACTGGCGCGCATCAGTTGGCGATTGAGTTTGCCGGCAGGGCGTTTGTCCTGGGAGTTGATCCAGAATTGACGGTTAATGGCAATGCTTGGGTGCTTGATCTATCTAATTGGCCGAATACACATCCTGGCGATACGACGCTGGTGATAGAACGCGGCAAAACTTACCTTGGCGAAATTACTTCCTCGACACGGGCTTACGGCTCGGCTTTGCAAATTAATCACGCGGTACCTTTTACAATTACTATTCCGCCGAGAACCTTGCCGCCGACGCCGCCAGTAATTCCGTCATCACCAGCGGTTCCAGCTGTTTCGGCAGTCGCTACAGGTATAAAATCTGGTAAAGATTTGGCTAATACTGGCGCAAACATGTGGTTTATGGTGATGGTGGCGCTGGGAATGATTATTATTGCGTTCATACTGCTGATACGTAACAGACGAGGAGGCAGTCATGAACCGTAGGAAATTAGCGGATGTTCGGAGGTGCGAAGGAGGGTAGGTAGTAGCACTATAATGAACAACGAAGCAACGAAAACAACGTAAAAGAAAGGATACGATATGAAAAAACTAATAGCAAACGTAGCTTTGGCGGTCGGTGTAGCTGGCGTAGTCGGTTTGGCGGGCACAGCGGTGTACGCGGCGACTACGGCGACGTCAGAATTGAGCCAGACGATTAACGCTGGTGTGCTTAGTACCGACATTCGCGATACTGGCGATAGTGTAGTAACAAACCCAACATTTGCTATGAACGCGACTACGGCATCGACTTCTGCCCAGACGACGACTGGTACATTTGGCGCTAATGATAAGCGCATCGCTGTCGATAACCCTGGCGGTGCTAATAATGGCTGGACGCTAACATTGAATGCCACAACTCCTGGTACGGGAAAGTGGACGAGCGGTAGCAATACATATCAATACAACGGTAATGCTACGACTGGACAGTTGACGGTTAATCCGGCTGCTGGAACGCTGACATCAATGATCGGTGCTTCCACAGGCATCACACTGGGTTCGCAAGCAGCATTTTCCGGCACTTCTCCAGTAACGCTGATCAGTGCGGCGGCTGGTTCTGATGATGTTTGGCGCGGTTATGTGACGGGCGTCGGCTTGAGCCAGGCTATTCCAGCTGGCCAAGCAGCAGGTACCTATACTTTGCCGATGACTCAAACTGTGGCCGCTATCTAAGATCTGACGCAGTTATGTCAATGAAAATTGGGCGCTCTTTCGGGCGTCTAATTTTCATTTACGCGGATTGTTTAGTTTTTGGAAGTATCAACGGGTGTTGGTATAGCCATGAGCGTCTTGGCTTGCTATAATAAATCATATGATTTTAATGAGGAGAATACGGGGTATAGCTTCATGCTGGCGCAGGCTAGCGGTAATGGCGGTTGCGGCAGGTGTTTTATGGCCGTCGTCGGTTCTGGCAGCAGGAATTGGCAGCCGTCCAGCGAATCCTGATCCGAACAACCCGCGGACGCAGTCGATTTTTATTTATCAATTGAATCGCGGCGCTAATAAATCCGATCAATTGACGATTACTAATGGCTTGACCGAACAAGCAAACATCGAAGTGTATGCTGTCGATGGCACAGTTACAGCGACTGGCGATATGACATGCAAGCAGCAGGTTGAGGAAAAGAAAGATGCTGGCAATTGGGTAAAACTAGCGAAAAGCGAGGTGGCTTTGGCGCCTGGCGCATCGACGAACGTTGATTTCACAGTTACCACGCCTGATAAGGCTGACGTTGGCGAGCATAATGCTTGTTTGGTAATCCAGCGTAAGGCCGATCCGGCCGCTGCTAAGAAGGGTGGCATCCAGCTACAAACGCGCCAAGCGGTGCGTATGGCGATTACTATTCCTGGCAATATTCACCGTGATGTGACAATTGACAAATTCGCCGTCGATAATAACGGCAAGCAGCTATATAACATTGCTATTAAAAATTCTGGCAACGTTTCGGCTGATGTTGATGTCAAGTTAGTAGTCAGGGACATGCTGGGTAATGTTGTTTATCGAAATGGCGGTGAGTATGCGGCAATTGCCGAGCAAGTCCGCCAGTTCCGCTACGAGAGTAATTTACAGCCGTTCTGGGGCGGTAAGTACCGCGCTGAGCTTTCAATTGCTTACAATAAAAAGGCTGGCGAATGGGGTGTTAGTAAAAATTCAGCTGATTTAACGACGAAAAAGGTTGAACCGATAGAATTATTTTTCTGGCCGACACCTGGTGCTTGGGCGATTATCGTTGGAGCGATTTCCATAGTTATTGCGGCGGTTTGGCGGGTGATTGTCCTCGTGAAAAAGCGCCGGAAGCGATAATTTACTAGCTGCGATTGATATGCCATAATGGTAGTATGAAGAAAAATTTTCTTGTTAGAACGTTCTTTGGTATCACTATTGCGGCGTTCGGCGGGGTTCTGTTGCTAAAGAATCTCGAGATTATTAAGTTTGATAGCTCTGGAACGTGTTTTGGGGAACGGTTTGGGCGGCCGGTCTGATTTTGGCTGGTCTGATGACGATATTCAGTTCTCGCAGGGCCTCGCTGCGGGTGTGGGGATTACTGCTAATGACTATCGGTGTGTCCATTGGCTTGGGCGCTTACGGTGTAATTAATATTAGCGTTTGGAAAATATTTTGGCCGGTGATTTTGATTGCTATCGGTTTGATGGTAAGTGTCGGTTCAGGCGGCCACAAGCGATCTAAGAAATCGGTTGCTGATGATAGCGGTAATGAAAAAATTGCGATTTTTTATGGTGAAGAGTCGCGAGTGAAAGGCGATTATACTGGCGGTTCGGTAACGGCGATATTTGGCGGCGTGGAGTTGGATTTGCGCCAAGCGAAAATTAAGGACGGCGCGGTCATTGACGTCTTTACATTTTGCGGCGGCGTTAGCATCAATATGCCTGACGACGTGATCGTTAAAAACGAAGTTCACGGCATTTTGGGCGGCAGCGAGGATAAAACCGTATCCAAATCTTCCGCCAAAAAGACAATCTATCTGCGCGGCGAATGCGTTTTGGGCGGTTTGGAAGTAAAATAGTTTAGGTTGATTTGGCTCGAGATAACGCTATATCTGGTGTACCTACGCTAGATATAGCGTATTTTAATTTTATGTAGTAGAATGTGAGTAGGGCGTTTTCGCGTGTGCTGGCTATTGTGGCGGTACGGCGAAATGAGCGGCTATCAACCGCGAAGCCTGCAGGAAGAAATTGGCTTTTATCAGCTGATATTAGACCCCGCCGTGAGCTTGCGTAAATAGCATAAGAAAGAGCTAAAAGAATCACTTCTTTTGGAATCGAGATGGTACCGTCCGTTTGAAACACCTCCAGCGGATTCTCGAGTTCAAGAGAGGTGATTTTTTGAAAGGAAATAGTACTAGTGCCAGCTAGCAAACAAGAGTTGCTTAAAGATGCCAACGGCGAATGCTCGCTTAATCCTAATAAATATACGCCTGTTATTGAGGTAGTGCCGCCTGGTAGCAGCTTATTTACTCGCCTTAAAAAGGAGATGTATATCTCTGATGATTATGAGGCGGAGCTGCGTGATCTAATTAAACAGAAAAAGGCGGTGGTGTTGGCGGTAGAGGCGGGTGGACGCTACGCCGGTCGGGTGACCTTGCGGCATGATTGGGGCAATGAAACCTCTATCATTGAAAAGGATTTTCCGGGTCTGCCGCAAATCAATGCGCTGGAAATTGACGAGAATTATCGACGTCAAGGCTTGGCAACTATGCTTGTTACGGCAGCAGAAAATGAGGCCCGCCGCCAAGGCTTTTCTATGATTGGACTGGGTGTTGAAATCTCAAATGAACCGGCGAAAAGACTATACGAAAAACTAGGCTACAGTTATCAGCAGGTAGGCGGTGGCGATACGTATGATTTTCTCTTCGGCAAGCCTAATCCGCAGGTGTATAAGCTACGGTTAATGACAAAATCGTTGCAAACAGAGGCAAATCATGACTAATCGGCAGCAAGAATGGCTGGATTTTGCGAAAAGCGTGGCGCTGGAGGCGGGCGATATTATGCGAAAATATTTTGGTAAGAAACCAGACTCTCATTTCAAAGCAAACAATACAATCGTGACTGTTGCGATGAGGAAACTAATAGAATGATGAACAGTGAATAGGAAAGCTTGATTAATAATTTAAACAAAGCAGTGAATATAAGGTAAATAAGGAGAAAGTGTAATGAAATTCAAACACGGCACACGCCGCCGAGCGGCAGAATACGAAAAAGATTGGGTGCAGCGCTGGAAGGATGATCAGACGTTTGAAAAGTCAGTGGCACAGCGGTCGGCAGATAATGCCTACGTCTTTTATGACGGGCCGCCGTTTATTACTGGCGTACCACATCATGGTACGTTACTGAGCTCAATCGTTAAGGACGCGGTGCCGCGCTACTGGACAATGAAAGGCAAGCGTGTGGAGCGCCGCTGGGGCTGGGACTGTCATGGCCTGCCTGCAGAGAATTTCGTCGAAAAGCAGATGAATATTGTGGATCGGCGGCAGATTATGACGAATAGTGATCAGCCAGCACCACTGGATAAGGACGGCAATCCTTTGCCGACCATTAGCCTGGAAAAATACATCACCAAGGCGCGCGAAAGTATGGTGGCCAATAGCGAGACGTGGCAGGGTGTGATTGACCGGATTGGTCGCTGGGTGGACTTTGCGGGCGCCTATCGCACCATGGACAAGGACTTTATGGAGTCGGTCTGGTGGGCCTTTAAGCAGCTGTATGAGGCTGGCAAAATCTACGAAGGCGAAAAGGTGCTGATGTACGACACCAAGTTTGCCACCCCTGTCAGCAAGGCCGAAGTGACGATGGATAACGACGCTTACCAGACGGTGACTGATCCGAGTGTGTATGTGAAGTTTAAGCTAAAAGATAGTAAGACGAGCCACAAAATAGTATTAAATGAGCACTCAAAAGTCTTGTTTGTGTGCAATGCAAATGTTGTCCGTTCGCAGATGGCGCAGGCTTTTTATAATCACTTCACCAAGACACAGAATGCCGATTCGGCTGGTGTTAATGCAGAGAAGTATTCTACCGATGAGATACCGACAGTTGCGGATTTTGATGCTCATCTCATTGCTAAGAATCTTGATCCACTGGCGGTTATTGACTTAATGCAAGAGAAAGGTATCGAAGTCGGAGCTAGCCAACGGACACAGTTGACGAAGGATATGCTGCGTGATTACGACCTAGTTGTCAATATCGCTAATCGTGACCAGACACCTGATTGGCTAAAGGGTGATAACGTTGTTTGGTGGAAGATTGAGGACCCTCATGCCGAAAGTCGAAAGCTGGCAGAATTGGCGTGCGACGAAATCGAAAAGCGAGTCAAGCAGTTGATTAGTGGTGAAGTGGTTGATGATGATATCGAAGGTGATGAGGATGTCAATATCCTCGCCTGGACGACCACACCGTGGACGCTGCCGGCCAACCTGATGCTGGCCGTCAATCCCGAGATGACGTACTGCGAAGTGCTGGTCGATGGTGAGAAATTAATCATCGCCGAGGAGGCGCTGGAACGCACTTTGCAAGACGACAAGCACCAGCCGCTTGAGTACGACGTACTGCGGAAGTTTCCGGGTAGCGAGCTAGTGGGTAAGAAATACCAGCCGCTCGACACCGGCTCGACCTGGCCGCAGAATGATAAAATTCACACTATTTACGCGGCGGATTTCGTTTCGCACGAGTCGGGTACGGGTATCGTGCACATTGCGCCGGCCTATGGCGAGGATGACTTTGAGCTTGGTAAAGCCAATGGTATCGCGCCTTTCCATGTGATTGATGATAATGGTTACTACACCGATACCAATTACAAAGGCCTGGAGGTGTGGGAAAATAATAAATTCATCGCCAAAGACCTGAAAGAAAAGGGTGTGGTGTGGAAGATTGAGTACATTCGCCACGAATATCCATTCAATCCGAGAAGCAAGCAGCGCATCATGTACCGGGCCATCCCAAGCTGGTTCTTCGACATCCAGGGGCAGAAGCCGCTGATGCTGGATGAGAACGAGCATATCAATTGGTTCCCGGCTCACCTGAAGCATGGCCGCTTTGCTAAAAACATTGAGCAAGCACCAGATTGGAACCTCAGCCGCGACCGCTTCTGGGCGACGGCCATGCCGGTGTGGAAGGGCGACCGTGGTACGGTCAAAGTGGTCGGGTCGTATGCAGAGCTCAAGGAGCTCAGCGGCGTGGAGCTGGATGATTACCACCGCCCGTGGGTGGATGATATCACCTTTGAAATTGACGGCGAAAAATTTACGCGCATTGACAAGGTGCTGGACTGCTGGTTTGAGTCAGGTTCGATGCCGTTTGCCCAGCTGCATTATCCGTTTGAAAACCAGACCAAGTTTGAGCAGAATTACCCGGCGGATTTCATCGTTGAGTACATTGGCCAGGTGCGGGCGTGGTTTTACTACGTGCACGCTGTCAACGCTGCCTTGGCCGAGATCGGTGCCTTTGGCGAGGCTGGCGCCCAGCACAAAAATGCCTACAGCAACGTCATCACCACCGGCGTGGTGGCGGGCAATGACGGCCGCAAGATGAGTAAGTCGCTTGGTAACTTTACCGACCCGAACGAGCTGATGGATAAGTTCAGTGCCGATAGTTTACGCTTCTTGCTACTGAGCAGCCCGCTGCTCAATGGTGAGGACTTTGCTCTGCACGATAAGGACGTTGGTGACGTGGCACGCAAGCTCAGTATGATTTGGAATATGTATGATTTCTTTACGATGTATGCTGAGGTAGACGGCTGGGAATTTGATGGTGAACTGAAAGATCCGCTGGGCGAGTTGACGAATCCGCTCGATATCTGGATCGTCAGTCGGCTGCATCAGTTGGTGGCAGAAGTTGAGCGTCACATGGATGCCTACAATATTCCCGATGCGCTGAGCCCGATTTTGCCGTTCCTGGACGACGCATCCAACTGGTATGTGCGCCGCAGCCGCCGCCGCTTCTGGAAGTCGGAAGATGATGGCGACAAGAACGATGCTTACCGTACGCTACATTACGTGCTGGTGCGTCTGGGCTACATCTTGGCGCCATTTACGCCGTTTTTGGCTGAGGAGTTGTATCGCAATTTGACGAGCGATAATGAATCAATTCACTTGAAGGATTGGCTCACGGCTGGGGCAGTCAATGATCAGGCGTTGGCCGATATGTCCCGGACACGCGAATTGATCAACAACGGCCTGAGTTTGCGTATGAAGCAGGATGAGCATCAGGTGTCGATCAAGGTTCGCCAGCCGCTGCAAAGTGCGGCATATGCGGGCGCGAAGCTGGCTGAGTACTATGAACAGATCATGGCCGAGGAGCTAAATGTTAAGGAAATTCGCTGGATTGAGAGTCTAGACGAGCACTTGGCTGATTATGATGTGACCGAGGGCGTGATCAAGCCAGAGAGTTGGGTAGAAATTAGTAAGCACTTAACGCCCGAACTCAAACGCGAGGGTCTGATGCGTGAAGTCATTCGCCACGTCCAAAGTGCGCGTAAAAAAGCGGGACTGCAGGTGGACGATCGGATTGAGCTTGGCATCACTAGTAGAGACTCAGAAATCGCTCAGGCTGTCGATACATTTGCCGATACCATCAAGGCCGAGACGCTGGCTATAAAACTAGGTTCTGCGGCAGATGATATGGAAAAATACGACGTTAAAGTTGACGGTAAACCGGTAGAAATTTATCTGAAGAAAGCTGATTAAGCTGCTAAATTGCGACCAGGAGTACACCCTTATAATTTCCAGGGTTTCTTGGCCATATTTTCGCATAGGTTAATTAAGTGTTACGATAGAGCTATGACTACTATTACCAAAGCTATCATTCCGGTCGCCGGTTGGGGCACGCGGATGTTGCCGATTACTAAATCAATCGAAAAGTGTATGTTGCCGGTGGGGACGCGGCCAGTGGTTGATTATATAGTGCAGGATATAATTCGGGCGGGCGTCAAGGACGTTTACTTCGTGGTTGGCGAGCAAAGCACTCAGGTACAGAGTTATTATCGGTCGAATATCCAGCTGAACGATTATTTGCGGCGCGCTGGCAAGCAAGATAAATTACCTCTGGTGGCGCCGCTGCGCGATGTGCGAATACATTTTTTAACTCAGCCTGGTACGGGTGGTTACGGCACTAGCATTCCAGTGGGGTTGGCTAGCGAATTTATTGAGCCAGGCGAGTCGACCTTTGTGGTGATGGGTGATCAGTTCTTTTGGCGCGGCGACGGCGGTTCAAATGCGGCTGATCTGGCGGAGCTGGTGGAGGCGCGCGGTTTGTCGGCTGGGCTATTGGGTAACCCTGTTGAGGAGGCACTTATCCCACAAACGGGCATTATCGAAACCGACCAGCAAGGTAATTTTGTGCGCATCATTGAAAAGCCGAAGCTGGAAGACGCGCCAAGCAATCTCAGTAATTCAAGTTTTTACGTTCTCAACAAAGAAATTTTTGAGTTAGCACGGACATTGCCTGCCAATCCGCAGCGCGGCGAATTTGAGCTGACTGATGCCATCAATGCGTATATTGCCAGTGGCGGTATTATCGCGGTGGGCGAGGCCAAGGGCGACTACATGGAATGCGGTTCGCCCAGCGGCTGGCTGCGCGCCAATAACGCCATGGCTGAGCTACAGAAAAACTAGTTGCATGTATCGTCCGTCTCTGTTATAATTGGTCACTGATAGTAAATATATATTAAGGAACGAAATGAAAGCAGTCGTAAAAATCTCTGGCAAGCAATATATTGTCAGCGAAAAAGAGTCCCTCTTGGTGGATCTCCTCCCTGAAGGCACAAAAGAACTCACTCTCGACGCACTTTTAGTGATTGATGGTGATAAAACAAAAGTTGGCATGCCGACGGTGAAAGGCGCGGTGGTAAAAGCGAAAGTCATTGAAGCGGAAGTCAAAGGCGATAAAATCCGCGTCATTCGCTACAAAGCTAAAAAACGCGTTCACAAAGAAAACGGCCATCGTCAAAAATATAGCCGGATCGAGATTACGTCGATCAAATAATAGACATAAATTTGATAAATTGCCCTGTTCTCTGAAGCGGGGCAATTTCATATTTACTAGATGTTTGTGGTATAATTAAACGTAAGCAGAGAGGGCAGATAAACAGTGGCATCTATCATAACGGTTACCAATCAGAAAGGCGGCGTTGGCAAGACAACAACGTCAATCAATCTGGCTTACTATCTGGCAAAGATGGGCAAGCGGACTCTATTGATTGATTTTGATCCGCAGGGCAACGCAACTAGCGGCTTAGGTATTGATAAGCAGAGCTTAGAAGTAACTATTGCCGATGCTATTCTCGGCCGTAAAAAATTAGTAGAAGTAACAATCCCAACCGAGTTTGATAACCTATCGTTGGTGCCTGCTGTGCCAACCCTAGCTAATACCGAAGTAGAGCTGGCTCAGACTGATTATCGTTTCAGCCGCCTGAAATATGCTATCAAGGCTTGCACCATAGATTACGATTACATTATCATTGATTGTCCGCCAAGTTTGAGCTTGTTGACGGTTAATGCATTAATTGCCGCTCAGTATGTTTTGCTGCCGGTACAAGCAGAATTCTATGCATTAGAGGGCCTAGGCCAGTTACTGGAAACGATGAAACTAGTGCGCAAAAATCTCAATCCAACGCTTGATTTGGTAGGTGTGTTGCCGACAATGGTTGATAACCGCACATCACTGTCAACGCAAGTATTAGACGAGATTTCGAAGCATTTTCCAGCCAAAGTATTCAAAACGAAGATTCCGCGCAATGTCCGCTTGGCTGAGGCACCGAGCCACGGCTTACCAATTGGCGCGTATGATAGGTTTAGTAAAGGTGCTCGCGCTTATAAAGCGCTAGCCAAGGAGGTGATTGAGCGTGCCGGCTAAAAAGGGCCTAGGGCGAGGTTTTGACTCGCTTATTCCGACAGAGCTGCTAGACGAATCGTTCGATCCGACAGCCGAGCAAGACGAACGTGTTAGCGATTTGCGTTATATCAAACTAGCGTCAATTATGCCCGATCCAGATCAGCCGCGCCGCGAATTTGACGACGATGCGTTGGTTGAATTGAGTAAATCGATCAAAGAGCATGGCGTATTGCAGCCAGTAGTGGTGCGGCCGCATGGCGACGGCTATATGATTGTGGCCGGCGAACGTCGTTTCCGGGCTTCTAAGCTGGCGAAGCTTGATCGGATTCCAGCGCTGGTGCGGACGCTATCGGGCCAGCACCGGTTAGAACTGTCGCTGATCGAGAACATCCAGCGCCGCGACCTTAATCCGCTAGAAACAGCGACGGCGTATTTGAAGCTGCGCGATCAATTTAATCTGACTTTAGATGATATTGGCAAGCGTGTCGGTAAGACATCGGCGGCAATTGCTAACACAATGCGCCTGTTGCGTTTACCGGGGGCAGTGCGCGATATAGTAGCGCGCGGCGAATTAAGCGAAGGCCAGGCGCGGTCGTTGACGAGCTTGCCAGAAGAAGAAATTTTGCGGGTTGTTCCGATAATTATAAAAGAACAATGGAGCGCGCGGACGATTGAGCGCTATGTTTCGAATTATAAGAAGTTGCATGGTACAGTATCGACTAAGGGTAGAAAAGCAGCTCGCAGCTCGAGATTTATTCGCGAAGAGGAATCTTTTGCTAAACGCTTCGGAACGCCAGTCGCCGTCAAAGAGACTCGAAAAGGCGCCGGACGGATTATTATTTCATTCAAAGATCATGCAGATTTCGAGCGAATTGCCAAGTTGTTGGGTGAATAACCCCGAATTGTACTAATCTAACGTTGTAAAAATTACAAATTGAATTTTTAGGCTGCTAGCTTGTAGTCTTAATTTTAAACTCAAAACGAGTCTATATTGCCTAACGGAAAAATCCGCAAAGCTACTGGTCCGACAATATCATAAGTTGGGATGAAACCCAGTCCGCTACGCGAGTCGAATGAGTTGTCGCCGACTCGATTATCGCCCGCTACGAAAATAGAGCCTTCTGGTACTGTCCATTCGCCGCTGTGGCTAGTCGGTGATTTTGGACCGACGTTGTTCTTGCGTGTACTATCGTCTGGATGAAAGCCTTCGGGATATTTATTATTGTAAACTGTTAGCACGCCGTCCTTGACAACGACGCGTTCGCCAGGGAAGGCGATTACGCGTTTGATGATATAGCGATCTGGTGCTCCAGGCCTATAGACGGGATTAACAAAAACAACAATCTTTCCACGTTCTGGCAAATACGGTTTATTTTGTATCTGAGCCATGGTTACAGGTATTCGGTTAATAATTAACCGGTCGCCGTCGGCGAGAGTATTATCCATGCTGTGTCCAGAGACGGAAAAACTGCGAAAAACGTAAGCATTTAATAGCAAAGTGCCAATCAGCACTGCAATAACAAATCCGCTAAAACTTAGAAAATCTCGAAGACGCGGATGGCGGGTGAGATAGCTGGCTTCCATTACACGTATTATACGCTGTAAAAACCAACGAAACAATAAGCGTGATATTTATTTTTTAGCTAAAATCCTTTATAGTACATAGATATGGTGAAGCGAGCGATAGACGGTTTTGTACCGCGAAATACTCCTGCGCGCAGAGCGCCTGTTGATAGCCAGAAAAAACCAGCGGTTAATTTCGGCGATATGGGACATACTGTGCCTGTACGGCGCCAGCAGCAATTGCCGCCGCGGCCGATTACTTCGGCGCCAAATAGAGGTGTTCGCAGCGATATTGATGAGTCTTTGCGCGAGATTAGTAATAATCTTGACTTATCTCCATCCAAACATTCTGGCAAAGACTCGCCAAAAAATGGCCAAAAAAAGCGCGATTGGAAAAAAATCGCCAAGCGTGCGGCAATCGCAATAATTGTTATTGTGCTTGGTATCGGTATTTTCCTGGGGGTACGGGCTTTGATGGCGGGCAATGCTGTTTTTAAGGGCGATATATTCGGTTTCGTACAGAAGAAACCGCTCAAGCAAGATGCTCATGGCCGCAGCAATATTTTGATACTTGGTACCTCAGAAGACGACGCTGGCCACGAAGCGGGATATCTGACCGACTCGATGATGATCCTTAGCGTTGACCAGAACAAAAAGAATGCTTATATGATTAGCGTGCCTCGAGACTTATACGTCAAATATGGTAAGAGTTGCCAAGCGGGTTATTCTGGTAAGATTAACGCTTATTTTAACTGCGTCAACGATAATTGGTCGAGCGACAGCGCTGAGGAAGAGCGTCAGACGGCAACCAGAGCTTTTGTTGGCAATATATTTGGTATTGATGTGCAATATTCGGTTCACCTGAATTATAGTGTGATGCGTGATTTGGTGGGGGCGCTTGGCGGTATCAAGATTACCATTGACAGCCGCAATCCGAATGGTGTGATGGATAGTAATTTTGACTGGAAGTGCGGTACGACGTCTGCCGAGAAGTCTCAGCGCTGTCCGCGCGGCCACTATATTAGCTATCCAAACGGTGAAGTAGAATTAGATGCCGAGCACGCGCTGTATTTGGCGATGGCGCGCGGTGACCGAGCGCCAACGTACGGTTTCGAACAATCCAATTTTGACCGTGAAAAAAACCAGCAAAAGATTATGGTTGCTATTCGCGACAAGGCCTTAAGTGCCGGCACGCTGGCAGATTTTACTAAAATTTCTGGTATTATCGACGCGATTGGCAAGAATTTACGAACTAATTTCGAAAAGAGCGAAGTACGTACGCTGGTCGAGCTAGTACACGACATCAAAAGCGATAATATCAAAAGCGTCAGTTTGATTGATGCCGAGCCGGCTATCTTGACAACTGGCACGTACGGCGGCGCTAGTTCGGTGTTACCGACGGCCGGAACGTATGACTACAGCCAGCTGCGGGCTTTCGTCAAGAAAAACCTCTATGCGACAGATATCACTAAAGAAAATGCTAACGTCGTTGTACTTAATGCTACTGGCGTATCAGGCGTGGCGCAAAAACAAGCTGATAAATTAACTGAGCTTGGCATGACGGTTAGTATTGTCGGTAATGCGCCGCAAAACGGTTCGTATTCTAGCAACAAGATATATAAAGTCTCAACGCGCGCCAAGACAGCTACGTCTGTAAAACTGCAGTCGCTTTACGGCGCTGCCCCAGAAGCGGTACAGAGCGTGCCAGGCGTCAAATATAATGCAGAGGTAGACTACGTTATTATCATAGCAGTCAAGCCGAATGCCGGCGAGTAGGCGGGTTATAGAAACAATACTAAGGTGGTATAATTAAGCGGTATGAGTTCAACAAAAAAGCATAAGTATAGCTCTAAGGCAAGCTCGCTGGCTTATGTATCGCTTAATATTTTGCTGGCGCTGGCGGTGTTTGGAACTATTTATGTAACTAATTCGCCAATTTTTGCTTTGCTGCTGGTGGCGCTTGGCAAATGGCGGATTTTGTCGGTAAGGCCGCGTTTTTGGGCTGCTAATGTTTTGTCTAATTTGGTGGATATTATAGTTGGCGTTAGTTTTGCGCTGTTAATTTGGCTGTCGGGCGGGTACATGATACTTCAGCTGGGGCTAACAGCGTTGCATATTGTCTGGCTGCTATTTATCAAGCAGCGCTCAAAATACACGTACGCGGTTATTCAGGCTGGTACTGCGCTGTTCTTGGGGCTAGTGACACTGTCGTTGACAGCTTATTCATGGGATTCGTTTTATTTCGTAGCAGTTGTTTGGGTGATTGCTTATGCGTCCGCGCGGCATGTAGCTAGCCGCTACGAGGGAATCAGCACTAATCTTTACGCGATAGCAGCAGCAACAGTGTGCGCTGAACTCGGCTGGATTTCGTATTATTGGATGATTGCTTATACTGTTCCGGGTTTGGCTGCTATCAAGGTGTCGCAGTTCGCTATATTTGCAGTATTGATGGGTTTCGTGGCTGAGCGGACAGCGCGCAGCTATCATAAACACGGCGAAGTTCGCTTCGCTGATATTGCAATGCCGATATTATTAACGGCAATGACGATGGTTGTGGCGTATATCTTTGCGGTTTTGAGCGGCAGCGATGCTTTGTAGGGCGTTAAGCAGATTTTTAAGGATTCTTTAAGACTATATGCGCATAGTAAGTATAATGGATATGATCAAATTATCGAATAGAGGAGGTTTCTGATGAATGATAAGCAGGAAAATGCTACGCCGCGATCGTCAGACTCACAGCCGCTGCCGCCTCGAGTTGTTGCGTCTACTAAACCTTGCCAGAAGAAGACGATTTGGTTAGCGATCTCTATCGTGATTGCGGCGATTATTTTGGCGGCTGGCGGCATAACTTGTACGCTGCTAATGCGAGGAGGCCGCAATTCTCTGAATACTTTCGTTGACGGTAATCTGGCGGCTGATAGTAAGGAAGCTTCTGTTTCTGATATTATTGACAAAGTTTCGCCAAGCGTGGTGTCGATAGTCACCAATACTAAGTCACAATCGCTATTTGGCGGTTCCCGCCAGGTGCAGGCGGCCGGTACGGGTATTATTATCAGTAAAGACGGCTTCGTTCTTACTAATAAGCATGTTGTAGAAGGCGCGCAGTCGGTTACGATTGTAGCCTCGGACGGGTCGACTTACGACGCGGTATCGCTAGTTGGTACCGATCCGTTGAATGATTTGGCTTACTTAAAGATCAAAGACGTTAATAATTTAACACCAGCAGCTCTAGGCGACTCGTCGACAGCCCGAGTCGGGCAGAACGTTATTGCTATCGGTAATGCGCTAGGACAGTATCAGAACACCGTTTCTAAAGGTATTATTTCTGGTAAGGGCCGGGCGGTCTCGGCGAGCGATAGCAGCGGTAACTCGCGGGAATCTCTGACTGATATGTTGCAAACTGATACGGCCATTAATTCTGGCAATTCTGGCGGGCCGTTAATTAACTACAGCGGGCAGGTTATCGGTATTAATACAGCGGTAGCTTCGAATGCTGAAGGAATTGGCTTTTCGATCCCGATTAACGCAGCAAAAGGTACAATCCAGCAAGTTTTGGCCGGCAAAGGCGTGCAGCGAGCGTATCTGGGCGTCAATTACACGGATATCACGCCGGAAATAGCCAAGCATTATAGTTTGCCATCAAAATATGGCGCGTACGTGACTGGCGGCCGCAGCGAAGACGTTGGTGTTACCGCTAACAGTCCGGCCGCTAAAGCCGGTATTCAAGACAAAGATATAATTACCAAGGTCAATGGTACTGAATTGGGCGCGCGAGGTAATTTATCAAGCGTTCTCGGGCAGTATCAGCCGGGCGATACTATTGATTTGACGGTGATGCGCAGCGGTAAAACGATAAATATCAAAGCGACACTAGCGGCCTATCAAGAATAGGTAAATTATGCTTGCAGCACGACGATAAAGCCGCGTGTTAGCTTATGCCGCAGCTGGCGCGAACCAGCGTAGGCTATTATTGCACCGTGCTGCCGCGGGTCGGCTTCTAAAAAAATTAGTGCGTCAGGATTTAAGTGTGCTGGTAGCTGGTCTATCAGCTGGTAGATTAGCGCCAAGCCCTCGTCTTTGGCGAAGAGCGCTAATGCTGGTTCATGATTAGTCTCGGGCGAGCACTGCCACGAACGGTCGACATATGGCAAATTAGCGATAATTATATCGAATTTACCAGGTACGGCGCGCAACAAATTACTTTTTATCAGAGCGACGTCGGCTTGAAATTTTTCAGCATTTTGATGGGCAACGCGTAAAGCTGGTTGGCTAATATCAGATAAAATTACGTTAAGTTTCGGGATCTCTAATTTTGCGGTGATGCCCAAGCAGCCGCTACCAGTGCCAATATCTAGCAGCTTGCCAGAAACACCAAGTTCTTTTAGCAGCTCTATGATGGCTTCTGACTCTGGACGAGGTACTAAAGCCTGCGGCGACACTGTAAATCTTCGGCCGTAAAAATCGCGGTAACCTAAAATATAAGCAAGCGGTACGCGTTCTAACCGCAAGCGCAGCCGAGCATTAGCAATATCAACACGCCGCGGGTCGATGTCGTTTTCGGGATGAGCGTGTAGGTAGGTGCGATTTTTCCGCAGCGTATTAGCCAAGATAAGTTCTGCATCCAACCTGGCAGAATCGACGCCAATTTCTCGTAATTGTTTGATTGCGTGATCGAGCCATGCCGATATATTCATATGAATAGTATAAAATGCAAGTTTGTAGTGGTCAAACTAAATTAATATGATCAGGGGCGAGGCGGGCGATAGATTATTACTGGTCGGCGTTTTGCGCTTTTAATTCTCGTTCGTAAGCTTGCAGCTGTTCAATCAAATCGTCAATATCCCCGTTCATTGCCGCGGGGATATTGCTGCGGTTGTAGTGAATGCGGTGGTCGGTGATGCGGTCTTGCGGGAAGTTATAGGTGCGGATTTTTTCAGAGCGGTCGCCAGTGCCGACTAGCGAACGCCGTTCAGCGCTTAATTTGGCGTTTTCTTCGTCAATTTTCATCTGCAGCAGCCGCGAACGCAGCACGCTCATGGCTTTTTCGCGGTTCTTGATCTGCGACTTTTCGTCTTGGTTGGTAACTATGATGCCAGTTGGCAGGTGAGTAATGCGTACCGCCGAGTCGGTGGTGTTGACGCTCTGGCCGCCATGGCCGCTGGAGCGGTAAATATCTACGCGCAGGTCGTTCGGGTTGATATCGATATCAGTTTCTTCGGCTTCAGGCAGGACAGCGACAGTGGCGGTGCTGGTATGAATACGGCCTTGACTTTCGGTAACTGGGACGCGTTGGACGCGGTGGACGCCGCCTTCAAATTTCAATTTGGCATATGGCGCGTCGCCCTTAACCATGAAAATGACTTCTTTGTAGCCGCCTGAGTCGTTGGCGGATTCGCTGATGAGCTCGGTTTTATAGCCGTTGGCTTCGCACCAGCGCAAGTACATGCGGTATAGTTCTGCCGCGAACAATGAGGCTTCGTCGCCGCCAGCACCGGCACGGATTTCTATGATGATATTTTTCTCGTCGTTCGGGTCTTTGGGTGTTAGTAATATGAATAACTTATCGTCGAGTTCGGCGATTTTAGCTTCGTCCTCGGGAATCTCTGCTTTGGCTAGTTCGGCTAATTCATCGTTGCCCTGAGCTAGATTTTTTGCCTCCGCTAGCTGTTTCTCGATAGTATCGCGTTCGCTAGCAGTAGTGATAATGGTTTCTAGCTCGGCGAAACGTTTGTTGTTGGCAGTAAAATCCGGTGAATTGTAGGCATCAGGTTGCGCCAGAAAATCGCCGAGGCGAGCGCGTTCGGCTTTCAAGGCGTCTAAATCGAGAGAAATCTTTGCCATAACTTATAAAATTATAGCATATATTGGCGGAATAAGAGTTTTAAGGTATAATATCGCCGCTAGATTCGTGGCAAGTTTTAGATGTTGGTGGGGTACATATTAGGGTTAAGGGTGGCAGATAGGTCAGATGTAAAGGTGTTTTTGTGGATCAGGCAAGAAAAATAAAACATCGCCGACAGATAGCAGCGATGTTTTATTATGCGATTGATGGCGTCTAGTTTTTCTCGTTGACCTGTTTCTTAGCTTTTTTGGAGGTTTTGGCTGGTTTGGCGTTGTTGTCGCTGATTTTGTCATCAGCAGCTTGCTGAGCTTTGGCAGCAGCAGCGGCGTTAGCCTTTTTTGCTTTGTTGACGAGAGCTTCACGGCGGGCCTTCGCGGCGGCTTGGCGGGCCTTGAAGCGGTCGACGCGGCCTTCGGTGTCGATGATCTTTTCTTCGCCAGTGAAGAATGGATGTGATTTACTCGAAATGTGGACTTTGACCAACGGGTAAGTTTGACCGTCTTTCCACTTGATTGTTTCGGTAGATTGCGCTGTTGAGCGAGTCAAGAACGCGAAGCCTGCTTGTTCGTCGCTAAATACGACCAGGCGATAGTCCTGTGGGTGAATACTGCTTTTCATAACTGTAGTATTTTAACAAAAATCTATCTGTCTGTCAAAAATGAGTTTTGCGGCGCTTTTCGTTGCTACGGCGTTCCTTTTCGCTGCTGATTTTGTCGTGAAGTTTACGTAGCGCGCGCTGCGAAGCTGGCAGCTGGGTAATAGCGCGAATTTCTTCCTCGATGTCCGCTAAATCTTCGTCGCTGAAGTCTTCTAATCCAACGTAGCGCATGCGGGCGCCCTTGGTGGAGCGGATTAGTTCATCAAGCTTAAGCTGAATAGCGCGACTATCGCGGTTTTGAGTATTTTGAATCAAGAACACCATCAAAAAAGTGACAATCGTCGTACCAGTGTTGATAACTAACTGCCAGGTGTCAGAGAAGTTAAAAATCGGCCCGGTGATAAACCAAACAGCTATTGAAGCGGCTGCTAGGATAAACACGCCAGCCGACCCTGCCAGCGTCGAAGCGCGCGACGAAATCTTGCGAAAACGTTCTTTCATGATGTTAAGCATAACAAAAAAGGCGAATATTAGCAAAAATAGTGTATAATTACGATGGATACGTAACAGAAACAAAAATGACAAATGACAAAACACCTGAATATTACCCTGCACAAACGCCGCCAGAAATAGAAGCTGTAAGCACTGAGGATGACGAGTATAGTAGACGTCGCGACTTCTTCAGAAGGTTGTGCGATGATATAGATGAAATGCGCAAAGGCGACCTGGCAGAATTGAAGGTAAAATATAAAGGATATCTCGATAGAACCATTAGGAATGTCTGCCTAGCTAGAGACGAGCGGTCGCGAGAAGAGCGTTCCGCTATAAGTAAAGGTATTAAGCTAGTTGAAAAAATTGCTGACGTACCATTAGTCGATTGGCCAGACGATTTGCTTGAGTATCCGGATGTCTGTAGCGAGTATGTAAAATGGATGCTTGAATCGGGTAATGGTACAGTGTATCGTTGCGTCCAGGCTGCTAGAGAGGAGTTTCATGATAGCGGCGGTCGTATCGTAGATAAGAAAAATATTGATTTTGAAAATAGCGATTACGAACGGATGATATGGCGGTATGAAATGTGTAATAGAGTACTGCTTGGCGATGACGAATCGGCTAAATCTGTCATAGATGAATACGGTGAATATATAGGACAATATGGGACGATTAATATAGGGGAGGCCTATATGACGGAAGAAGGTCAAACAGATTATATGGAGTATATAAGAGCTATGGAGCATTTGGGCCGCGATAATGTGCTTAAACTGCATGATAAACTTGGGATAGCAATTTTTTCTCGCTGGTCGTTGCAAACGTTAGATAGCATGGTTGATTTGGTGAATGGTAAGGGTGAAGAAAAGTCGTGGTCGGTTGTTCTAATTGGCAAATCGGGCGATCATAATGGCGCCTTTAAAAATTTCAGACGTACAGAGTCTTCGGATATTATACCCATCGAAGTAGGTTCTGCTAACGATACTCAGGATAGAGTTACGACGTTGCAGAATATGGGCATTGATACCATCGACCGCTTGACTATCGCTGGCCATGGCAGTGCTAATGGATTGTTATTAGCCTCTGGTTATACTCTGCCAAGAGATACCAGTGTATTAAGGCAGAACCCTATTACTTTGCTCATCAATATGATAAAAGCAGGCGATGATGGTTTGCGAAATATCAATCTGATGTCGTGTTCTGGCGCTCGTCGTTTTGGCGGAGAAGCAAGCCTGGCGGAATGCCTCTCTTGTTTGGACAAAGGTTTAGCCGTACATGCTCCGCCAGAAGATGCGTATATAGACGTACAAGACGGGGAGGCTAATTTGAGGTCAAAGGTACCTTTGAACCGCGCTATAGAGGACTTACTTATTGAAATGAAAATTCCTGGTTATAATAGAATTGCTAGCTGGCTAGAGAAGGTATTTTGGAAGAGAACGAAGAGTATCTTAGTAACTAGCGTGGCGGGTTTTCTGGTGTCCGAAGAAAATGCTAATATGACATTAGGAGGCGAGGTATGACAGAAATGTTTCTTGGCTTATCACCAGATACCGATAAGTGCGATCCAGAATTGATCAGAGAAAGAATAAAAGAGATAGAAGGCTATATCATTAGCTTGCAGTCTGGTGAATCGTTCTTTGAAAATAAAGAAAGTTTAATTATAAGAACCGATGTAGAAGAGGCTGACGATGACGATGGGATGAATTGTCGTACGGTTAGTGTTGTCCGCGAAGAGGGCGGTGATAGAAAAGGGTGGCTAATCATTACTAGAGGAGATCATGTTTCTGTCGTAGGTGAACTAATCGGTAGCAAAGACGACGATGACAAGAGGGAGGTCTATTTATTGTTTTCTTCTGAAATTAATCCTGACCAATCTGCCGATTGTTCTAATTATGATTCTCTAGAACGACTAGCAGGATCTCTGGCGCAGGTATCTGGTACAAATAGGCCTTCGAGAAATCCTTTTGCTGTTGAAAAAAATAGCCAATAATGTTACGCTACTATAGTAATAATTTTAACGACACAGCCCGTTGCAGCTCCAAAAGCAGCGGGCGAGGAAAAGGAGTAAACTGATGTCTGTAGCAGTAGACATGAAAGCTTTGTTTGAGGCTGGTGTTCATTTTGGACACAAAACTAGCCGCTGGCACCCGAAGATGGCGCCGTATATTCACTCAAAACGCCAGGATAGCCATATTATTGATTTAGCGAAGACAGTTGAGGCGCTAGACAAAGCCTTACCGTTTATCACCAAGACGGTAGCGAGCGGCAAAAAAGTTTTGTTTGTTGGCACCAAAAAGCAGGCCAAAGATATCGTTAAAGCGGCTGCCGAGTCGGCTGGCCAGCCGTTTGTGGTGAATCGCTGGATCGGCGGTATGCTAACCAATGTCACCACTACCAATGCACAAATCAAGAAACTGCGCGACCTCGAGCGCCGCATGGACAACGGCGATCTCGAGAAGCGCTACAATAAGCTAGAAGTTCAGCGCTACCAAGAAGAAATCGATAGTTTGAACTTCAAATACGGCGGCATCAAAGAATTGAATGGCAAGCCTGGCGCTTTAATCGTGCTCGATATGCTGGTTGATAAAAATGCAATCGCTGAAGCAGAAAATCTCGGAATCCCAGTGGTGGCAATTGCTGATACTAATGCCGACCCGAGCAAAGTTGAATATCCAATCCCAGGCAACGACGACGCGATTAAAGGGTTGCAATTGCTGCTAGATTACTTTGTAGCAGCAGTGAACGAAGGTAAGACTAAAAAAGAGGAGAAATAGGATGGGCGTATCAATTGAAGACATTAAAAAGCTGAAAGAATTAAGCGGCATTGGGCTAACCGATGCTAAGAAGGCGCTAGTTGAAGCCGAGGGCGATTTCGATAAAGCTCTCGAGGCGCTGCGTAAGAAAGGCTTGACTAAGGCCGAGAAAAAAGGCGACCGCGAGACGCGCGAAGGTCTGATTGAGAGCTACGTACACTCGGGCCGTATTGGCGTGGTTGTCGAGGTTAACTGCGAAACTGATTTCGTGGCGCGCTTGCCAGAATTCAAGGAGTTTGCGCACCAAATTGCTATGCAGATCGCAGCGATGGCACCAGAATATGCAACGGTCGAGGATATTCCGAGCGACGTTTACGAAGCGAAAAAGCAGGAGTTTTTGGCAAGCGACAGTTTGCAAGATAAGCCAGAGAATATGCGCGAGCAAATTGTCGAAGGACAACTCAACAAGTATTTTGCCGAACAAGTCCTATCCGAGCAAGCCTTCGTACTTGACGATAGCAAAACTGTTGGCGAGCTGATCAAAGAGCAAGTAGCGCTGCGCGGCGAGAATGTGCGTGTTAGCCAATTCAAGCGTATCGAGCTTGGCGGCGAATAAACCTACGTCTTGCACAACCAATATGACCGCTGAAATATGGCGGTTATTTTGGTATGATAAAAGCATGAGCAATCAACGGCGGAATGTAGATGCGCAATTTTGAATCTGGTAGTTTTGACTTTTATAGCAACCGCGAAAAGCCAAGCGGCGACGAGCGCGAGCGTGCGAGTGAGCTGGATGATATTGATTTGCGGCCAGAAAGCGAAGTTTTTCAAGACCACGAGCGGATTGATAGCAAGGATCTCGACGATCAGCTGATTGCTTTGCGAGACCAGCTAAGCGAAGATACAGGCGGGATTATTCATATTGATATCCCGGCTTATAGATATGATTTTGCCGACAATCCTTTCGTTGGCATGGGGCCGAATCGCACCAAGACTTACGAGATTTCGCGCTATGTGGATATAGTGTTTTTGCATCGTTTCATGTACCAAGAGATCATTGTTTGCGGGCTGCAATCGCGCAAATTTACCAACGAGATAGGGCGGGCGGCGTTTATTAAACGTATTCGCGAGACTGGCGGCTTGCCGCTAAACCGGGATGGCAGCGAGCCAGAAGTTTTGGGGCGAGCATTCGTGCCATATATGCCATATCACACGACTGATGCGTTTTTCCGCTTGTATCATACAGTGATGCCGCGGGTAGCCGAACGGCCGCACTATCCGCTAGACGTGTGGTTGATTTTTGATGAAAATGCTTATCAAGAAGTCGACGGCTCGCCGGATTTTCGCCAGGCGTATCGTTTGCGCCGGGGATTTGACCGGCGGGCTAGTTTACTAGGAGTAGCGCAGATAAATTAGCGTTTGATGTTACAATAGAGTAAAGGAGAGTATATGTTTAGTACAGATGAATATGAAGCAAAAATGACAGGCGCATTTGAGCACTTTGGCGAGGAGCTGCGCAAGATTCGCACTGGCCGGGCGCATCCAGGTATGTTAGCGGGTGTGATAGTTGAGGCTTACGGAGCTACTATGCCGCTCAATCAGGTGGCCAACGTGACAGCTCCTGAGGCGCAAATGTTGCTCGTGACACCTTTTGACCCGAGTAATTTGCAAAATATCGCGGCGGCGATTCGTAACGATCAGAGCCTTGGTTTTAATCCGAGCGACGATGGCCGGGTAGTGCGCGTGCCAGTACCAGCCTTGACCGAGGAGCGCCGCAAGCAGCTGGTTCGTCAAGCGTCAGAAAAATTAGAAGAAGCGAGAATCGCTTTGCGCAATATTCGCCAAGACGGCATCAAGGACGCCAAAAAAATGAAGGAAGCTAAAGAGCTGAGCGAGGATGATCTCAAAATGATTGAAAAAGAATTTGATCGCTTGATGAATGAATTCCAAGACAAGCTAGAGGTCGCTTTCAAGGACAAAGAAAAGGATATTCTAACCATCTAATGAGCGAGAAAGTATTGCCAGTACACGTCGGCTTCATTGTCGACGGCAATCGCCGCTGGGCAAAAGCTCAGGGTCTATCAGCGCAAGAAGGGCATAGTGCTGGTTATGAAAAGTTGCGCGAAATTATCATCGACACTATCGATCGCGGCGTGCCGTATGTTAGCGCGTATATTTTTAGTACCGAGAACTGGCATCGTAGCGGCCCGGAGATTAAGCATCTGATGGATTTGGTGGTGCAAATGTTGACGCGCGATTTGCATATTTTCGTTGAACACGGTATACGGTTAAGAGTAGCAGGAACGCGTGTGCGCCTCAGCCGCCGAGTCAAAAAAGCGATTGACGAAGCCGAAGCGGTCACCAAAGATTTGACGCACGGCACGGCAATTTTGTCGTTTAACTATGGCGGGCACCAGGAAATTATAGATGCAGTCAACACCTTGCGCAAAACGCTTTCAACACACAAAAAAGTAACAGCGCAAATCTTTGAGCAATTTTTGTATACGCCAGATGTGCCGCCATGCGACTTGATAGTGCGCACCAGCGGCGAACAGCGGCTAAGCAATTTTATGCTGTGGCGCAGTGCTTATAGCGAGCTAATTTTTGTTAAAAAATCGTGGCCAGATATGACAAAACGCGACATAACCGCTATACTAAATGAGTACGCGAAACGTTCGCGGCGGTTTGGAGGGTGAAATGAGTTTATTTTTTGGTATCATTGTCGGTATAATTGTGTTGACTATTTTAGTGGTGACGCACGAGTTAGGCCATGCTTTGGTGGCGCGGCGTTACGGCGTGCGTGTTGAGGAGTTTGGTATTGGCTTCCCGCCGGCAGCTTATAAGAAGAAGGTCAAGAAAAGCTTTTTGGGCAAAAATGTTGATTACAGTGTTAACTGGCTGCCGCTAGGCGGTTTCGTTAAGTTACAAGGCGAGCACGACGATGATAAGCAGCCTGGCGACTACGGCGCAGCGACATTTTGGCAAAAAACACAAATCTTGCTGGCTGGCGTAGCAGTGAACTGGCTGAGTGCGGTGTTGATATTTACGATTTTGGCGTGGTGGGGTATGCCGCCGCTTGTCGCTAATCAATTCACCGTGGCTAGCGACACGACAACTTCAGGTAAAGAAGTCAAGATAGCCGGTGTCGAGAACGACTTGCCAGCGCAAAAAAGCGGATTAAAAACTGGCGACGATATTCTGTCGGTTGATGGCGATAAGATTAAAACTCCAGATGAGCTGACCAAGAGATTAGCTCGCGACAAAGGCAAAACAGTCAAGATTCGCTACTCGCGAAACGGCCGAGAGGCAGTGCTGCCTGTAACATTGCGGTCTAGCAATGATGACAAGCGCGGCTATCTGGGTGCCAGTTTATCTCAAGAGGTCTTGATGCGTTCGACTTGGTCGGCGCCAATTGTCGGCGTAGGGCTAACTACTCAATTGACTGGGATAACTATTCAAGGGCTTGGGCAAGTTGTTTATGACGGTTTGACGGGGCTGGCTATGAAAATCGTGCCGAACGATCAGGCGCAGCAGCAGGCTAATCAAAAATTAGCAACAGTTGGCAATAGTGTCGGCGGTCCGGTAACGATATTTGGCATGTTGTTTCCGGCGGCTGGCGAGGCTGGCGGCCGCTACGTCTTGATGATTGCTGGACTAATCGCTTTGTCACTGGCAGTGATGAATATCTTGCCAATTCCGGCGCTTGATGGCGGGCGGTGGTTTGTAACGGCTTTGTTCCGCTTAATAAAGAAACCGCTCCGCAAAGATACCGAGGAGAAAATTCATGGTACTGGCTTCTTGGTTTTGATAGTATTGATAATATTAGTAACGATTTCTGACGTCGGGAAACTATTAAAATGAAACGCTGGCGGGTGGGTAATCTAAAAAAGCTTCGTTTTTCCCGGCGGCAGATACTATCATTGATTGGCTGGACGCTGCTGGTGGCAGTATCGATGGTAGCGGCTGCTTATGCGGTAGCTGGCGTTGGGCGATTGCTGTTACGGACAGGTTGGTTGGCGCAAGCTAATGTGTCAGTGGTTAATCTAATTTTGCAATGTTTTGTTCATGTCTTGACAATTGCCGCTGTTGGCGCAGTGGCTTGGCGCATTAAAAGAGCGGTATCAGTCAAACAGTCTGGCGTACAGCGGTTGATTGAGTGGCGCGATATCGGTATGGCAATCGTTGGCGCGGTGGCTTACATTGCTTTGACAGTGAGCTTATCATTTGTTGCGCAAGCCATCATACCAGGATTTAACCCAAACCAAGCTCAGGATGTCGGGGTGTCGGATAGGCTGTTTTCGTTAGATTTAGCGATAGCTTTCGTGGTGCTGGTGATAGTGGTGCCATTATGCGAGGAGTTAATTTTTCGCGGTATACTGTATGGCAAACTGCGTTCGGCGAAGCTGCCAGTAGTAGCTAACGTATTTTTTGTTAGTTTGCTTTTTGGGGTAGCGCATGGGCAGTGGAATGTTGGTATTGATACGTTTGCACTGAGTTTGGTGCTTTGTACGCTGCGTGAATATACTGGATCGATTTGGTCTGGCTTTTTGCTGCACGCAATCAAAAATAGCGTGGCTTTTTATGCGGTTTATGTTGCGGCGGCGTTTTGGTAATTTGTTGATATGCGTGATTCACGGTAAAATGAGGATATTATGAGACTAAGTAAGAATTTTACTCGAACTATCAAGCAGGCGCCAGCTGACGAAGTGGCGCGTAATGCCCAGCTGCTGATTCGTGCTGGCTACGTGCATAAAACGATGGCGGGCGTTTATTCATACTTGCCACTAGGGCTAAAGGTGGTTGAGAATATCAAGCAAATTGTCCGCGAAGAGATGAATAAAATTGACAGTCAAGAGCTAGTCATGAGCACACTGCAGCGCAAGGAATTATGGCAAGAGACTGGCCGCTGGAGCGACGAGTTGGTCGATGTGTGGTTTAAGTCTCATCTGCAGGATGGTACCGAGGTCGGTTTCGGCTGGACGCACGAAGAGCCGATTGTCGAACTGCTGCGCGGCTACCTGAAGAGCTATAAGGATTTGCCGATTAGCGTTTACCAGTTCCAGAACAAGCTGCGCAACGAGCTGCGCGCCAAAAGCGGTATTATGCGCGGCCGCGAGTTCGTTATGAAAGATATGTACTCGGTGCATGCCAGCAAAGAAGACTTGGATAAGTATTATAACGCCGCGATCGAGGCTTACAAGCGCTGCTACGACCGCTTTGGTATCGGCGATGAGACGTATGTGACGTTTGCCTCGGGCGGAGCTTTCACTAAATTTAGCCACGAATTTCAGACGATTTGTGACGCTGGCGAGGATTATATTTATCTGCATCGCGGCAAAAATATTGCCGTGAACGAGGAAGTTTTGGATGACGCTGTCAAGGAGCTGGATATTGACCGCAGCGAACTAGAACGGGTCAAAACTGCCGAGGTTGGCAATATCTTTAACTTCGGTACGCAAAAGTCCGAGGAAATGCGCCTGGTCTTTACTGACGCTGAGGGCGTAGAGCAGTACGCTTATATGGGCAGCTACGGTATCGGTATCACCCGGGTGATGGGCGTGATTGTTGAGAAATTTGCTGATGACAAGGGGCTGGTTTGGCCGGAAAATATTGCACCCGCTAAAGTGTATCTGGTACAAATTGGCAGCCAGTCGCGCGCTACAGCTGACGAACTCTATCAGAAGTTGCAATCTGCTGGAATCGAAACTATCTATGACGATCGCGACGAGCGTCCAGGGGTTAAATTTGCTGATGCCGAACTGCTGGGCATTCCGTATCGGGTGACGGTCAGCGATCGCTTGCTTGATGATGGTAAATGGGAGGTGTCAACGCGTCAGACTGGCGAACAACGACTCTTGACGGCAGATGAGTTGCTTGCTACACTGAACTAATCTGAGTATTTTGTATTGGAGGGCTGGGGTTTCTCTAGACAGAGAAAGTTTCGGGCGGTATAACGAAAGGAGTAAAACTCATGAAAAAAGCATATCAGATCACCGAGGATGGAAGAAAAGAGCTTGAAGAAGAGCTAGCTGCCTTGAAGGGTCGCCGCGGCGAGATTGCCGAGAAAATCGCTGAAGCGCGCGGTTATGGCGATCTGAGCGAGAATGCCGAGTATGATCAGGCGCGCGAAGAGCAAGGCCTAGTCGAGACGCGTATTGCCGAGATTGAGGATATTTTGCAGAACGCCGAGGATATCAAGGGCGGCACCACTCATAAAGTTAGTTTGGGTAGTCGAGTGACGCTTGAATCTGGCGGTAAAACATTTGAATATACGGTTGTTGGTCCAGTTGAAGCCGATCCGCTGAATGGCAAAATTAGCGATGAATCGCCGCTGGGCGTGGCGCTAATTGATAAGGTAGTAGGTGATACTGCCGCTATTAACACGCCTAAAGGCGAAACTATATACGCAATCAAAGCAATTTCGTAGCTACTAACAGGGGCGTGCTATAATAAATAATTATGGCTACACTGCAAGATTATCGAAACGAACGTTTGCGAAAATTAGAAACCCTGCGTGAACTAGGCGTTAATCCGTATCCGGCGCGGTCGGAGCGGACGCATGGCTGCGGCGAGGTTTTAGCGCATTATGATGAACTGGCGGACCGGGAAGTAGTTGTGGCGGGACGTATCACTTCAATCCGCAGTTTTGGCAAGCTAGCGTTCATCAAACTACGCGACCAGTCTGGTGAAGTGCAACTATATTTGCAGCGCGATGATGTATCGGAGTTGGATGCTAGCCGCGGCATGCTGGGCATGAAACAGCTGAAGCTTTTAGATACGGGTGATTTTGTCGAGGCGCGCGGGGTGATGACGACGACGCAGACTGGCGAAAAGTCGGTTGGTGTGCGTGAGCTAAGGTTGCTAACTAAGTCGCTACGGCCGATGCCCGAAAAACTAGAGAACAAAGAAGAGCGTTTCCGCCGCCGCTACGTTGATATGAACGTCAATCCAGAGGTGCGTCAGCGGTTTGTTCGCCGCAGTAAGTTTTGGCAGGCGACGCGCGATTATCTAAACAGCCACGGCTTTACTGAGGTGAATGTGCCAGTATTGGAGCATACTACCGGCGGTGCTGATGCTAACCCATTTGTGACGCATATGGACGCGCTGGACGACCAGCGGTTCTACTTGCGCATTTCTCACGAGCTGCCGCTCAAGCGTCTGATCGGTGCTGGGTTTGAGAAGGTGTACGATCTCGGGCCGCGTTTTCGCAATGAGAATTATTCCGATGAGCATTTGCCAGAACACATCGCTATGGAGTGGTACGCTGCGTACTGGGACTGGAAGCAGGGCATGCGCTTTATGGAGGCGATGTATAAAGATGTGCTTCAAAAGACGTTTGGCACGCTGCAGTTCCAGCTGGGCCGGTTCACGGTGGATATGAGCGGCGAGTGGGAAGTTTGGGATTATGCCGAGGTGATCGGCAAGCACTATGGAATTGATGTGTATAATACAACGATTGAAGAGGTAGCTGCCAAGTTGAAAGAACATGGCTTGGAAGTGGAGAAGACCGATTCCATTCCGCGCAGTATCGATAAATTATGGAAGAATATTCGTAAAGATGTGGCGGGGCCGGTGTGGTTGGTGAATACACCGAAGTTCATCAGTCCGCTGTCCAAGTCCAACCCCGACAATCCGCAGACGGTGGAGCGTTTCCAGCCAATTATTGCCGGGTCGGAGCTGGGCAATGGTTTTTCCGAGCTGAATGACCCGATTGATCAGTTGAATCGCTTTGTTGAGCAGCAACAGATGCGCGATGCAGGCGATGACGAGGCGATGATGCTGGATATTGACTTCGTGGAAATGTTGGAGTACGGTATGCCGCCAGCTTGCGGCTGGGGTTATTCTGAACGGGTATTTTGGATTTTTGAAGGCGTGACTGCCCGCGAGGGCGTGCCGTTCCCACAGCTGCGTCATGAGATTGATGAAACGACGCGGGCGATATATCCAGAAGTGAAGTTATAGCTTTTGAGCTGTCGATACTATCGGTATCTTGGCTTAGGCAGCCATTTTCTCGCTATCTTCAGCTAGTTCGCCGAGCAAGATATCGATTTCATCAGACACAATGTCTGCAAAGTCTGGCACATTGGCGCGCACCCAATCGACGATTTGGTCGTCGCTGGCTTCTTGCATGTGTGATAGCTCTTCGGCTTGCTCTGGCGATAGCTCGAGGACGATTTCGTTGATGACGCGTTCCTCTAACGTCGAGTCAAAATGATCGGCAAGCGATTGGAAATCTTCGTCTGATAGATTGATTCCTAAATCTGCGAGGAGGCTTCGGCTTAAAATTGGCATGATGTTATCCTTTCTTTTTCTGTTTTAACTTTAGACAAAGGTATTTTCGACGCTACGGTCTCTGGCTTGCTGGGTAGCTTCGGCTTTCTTTTTTGCAGCGGCTTCTGCTCGCGCTCTGTTCTCAAACTCTTTACCGGTGTTTTCGACGTCTTTTTGAGCTTGAATCAGCGACTGCGCAAGTTGCGTCTCCTGTCGCTGCAGTTCGGCTAAACGTTTATGGTAATCGGCGATTGCTTTCTCCATATTTTCTTGTTGCTGCTGAGCCTTGATGGCTTCGTACGTTGCTGCAAATTTGTTGGCGCTATCATCGGATAGCGAGTCGGCTTTTTCTTGAAGCTTAGCCGCATTCTCTCTGGCCGAAACCAGGTCTGACTCCATGTTGGCGATTTCTCCAGCTTGCTGGCGCATACTATTTAGCTCGGTTCTGGTCTGCTGAAGCTGCCCGCCAATTGATTCAACTCGATTTTGCGCGTCAGCAGAAGCTCGCTCGGCGTATCTTGTTTGCCAGCCAGCCTCTTGTGATCTTTTGTTGGCTTCGACGGCGTTCAGAAGGGCGTTAGCGATGCGGCGGCGTTGATCTTCTGGTATAGAATTGATGTGTTCTTTGGCGGCTTTACGTGCTTCAAGCCAGCCTGCACCTTGGTCGCGTAATTTTCTACGAGTTTCTTTGCGAGCAAGAGCCTCATTTCGGCGCATGGCTAACTTGGCAATAGCTTCTTTACGGCGCGATTCCATATTGTTTTTGACGTCATCCAGACGTCCAACCATCTGGTTTCTTTGACTCTCGTATCTAGCTTTGTTTCTATCAAATCGGAGCTTAGCTTTATGCAACCTTTTCTCGCGTAACATCCTAAGCGGGTTTTTGGGACTAAGATGAGCAACCGCCTCAGCCTTCTTCTTGCGGCGGTTATACGAGCTTTCAGCAAATCTGCATGCTAGATGTCTTGCTAAGAGTTTTGGTGTATCCTTCATGTTCGCCACGCTCGCTTGCGCGTACTCAATAACCCCCTTGCGTGCATTACTAGCTTTTTCGACTAATTGCCGAACTGGATAGTGTCTACCTAGAAGCTCTTGATCGGTGCGCAGAGTCTCGTTAGCCTGCACTTCGGCGGCGTTTTCAGCGCTTTCTCGGCCAGGTTTGACGTCTTCGTATTCGGTGCTATCATATTCGGCGCCGCTTTCTTGATCGGATTCAGGGGTCGTCTCATCGCCTTCAGGCGGCACTTCTATGTAATCTGGTATACCATTCTCATCAGTATGTACGACAGATCCGTTATCTAATGTAAAATCCTTACTTTGTTCTCCTACTGGCGGTGGTGGACTTCCAGTTCTCTCGAATGATCTCGCGGGCATTTTGTTATTCCTTTTTATTTTTGTCTGACTTTCTATACAACTTATAGCAAAAAATCACGCTTATGTCAATATTTTTAGCGTAAAATGGGTAAAAATAGCTGAGATTTTTGCCGAGACGGCTGCAAATGCTATACTATTAAATATTATGGAATGGTGGCAGGCTATCATATTGGGTATTGTCGAGGGAGTAACGGAGTTTTTGCCAGTGTCGTCGACCGGGCATTTGACAATTGTCGAGAAGTTGATGGGTATGCGGATCAACGATCCAAGTTTGACGGCTTTTACGGCTATTATTCAAATTGGCGCTATCGCTGCAGCGATAATTTATTTCCGAGATGATATTTGGCGGGTGATGAGTGCCTGGTGGCGCGGTTTGTGGTGGAAACGGGCGCGGCGGCAGTTTGATTACAAGTACGGCTGGGCAATTGTTATTGGATCGCTGCCGATTGCGGCTATCGGTTATGCTCTCAAAAATGAGGTCGAGACAGTGCTGCGCAGTTTATGGTTTGTGGCTTTTGCGTTGATTGGTTGGAGCCTGGTGATGTGGCTAGCCGACAAATGCAGCGCTGTGCGGCGCGGCGAGCGGCAGACAACTTGGCGGGATACGCTGGCGATTGGCTTAGGCCAGTGCTTAGCGCTGATTCCAGGCGTGTCGCGCTCAGGGGCGACGATTTCGGTGGGACTATTCCGCGGTTTTGATCGGGTAACGGTGACGAAATTAAGCTTCTTCCTGGGTATTCCAGCCTTGGTGGCGGCAGGTTTGTTAGAGGCGATGACTGCTTACAAATATATTGGCGGCGGCGTCGGCTGGGTACCAACAATTTTGGCGACAGCGGTGGCTTTTGCGGTTGGCTATTGGTCGATTGCTTGGCTGTTGAAATTTGTCGCCCGCAATGACTTTTCGTTGTTCATCCGGTACCGCATCGGTTTGGGCGTGATGATTATGTTATTGCTAATGACTGGCGCGATAACGGCAATATAAATTAATAAAGAAAGAGTGCAATGATTGAGGTCAAACATATTACCAAAATATACGGCAAAAAGAAGAATGCTTTTACGGCGCTGGATGATGTTAGCTTGAATATTGAAGAGGGCTCAAGCGTGGCTATTTTAGGTAAGTCCGGTAGTGGCAAATCGACGCTGATGCATGCGATTTCCGGGCTAGACAAGCCGCAAAAGGGCAAGGTGCTAATTGACGGCGAAGACATTTTGCGGTTGAGGCCGCGGGCTACTGACAAATTCCGGGCGCAGAAGATGAGTTTTATCTTCCAGAGTTTCTTCGTCGAAGGCGGCGAGAGTTGTTATGATAATGTCAGTTTGGCGTTAGAAACGGCTGGCGTGGTGCGGATCGGCCGCAAGAAACGGATCATTGAAGCGCTGGAAGCGGTTGACTTGGGCGATAAGATTAAGTCGCGTGCCAAAGACCTTTCAGGCGGGCAAAAACAGCGTTTGGCGATTGCTCGGGCGATTGTCGGCCGTCCGCAGATTTTGTTTGCTGACGAGCCGACGGGCAACCTAGATTCGGCAACCTCAAAGGTAATCGAGGATTTGTTATTTAATTATTGTAAAGAAAACAACGCTACGCTAATTATCGTGACCCACGATGAAGATTTAGCGCAAAAATGCCAGCGGGTGATTCATATCAAAGACGGCAAGATTGAATCAGACTCTGTCGCTAGGAAACTGGCCGCTAAAAACCAAAGCAAAGCATTAACCAAAACTGCTGCCAAAAATAAATCGGCCGGCAAGCCAGCAAAGGAGACAAAACAATGAAAACAACTGATATTATCGCCAGAGCCGGCCGCAATTTGCGCCGCGCTAAAATGCGAACGATTTTGACTAGCGTAGCTATTGCGGTGGGCGGTTTTGCGATTATGGCTAGCTTGATGGTTGGAGAGGGTGCTAGGCAGTACGTTGATCGGATAATCAGCAGTAATATTGATCCGAATGGCTTGATTATTGCCAAAGATAAGCGGGTTGTTGCTGCCGGTGCAGCCACTGGCAGCAGAAATGAGCTAACCGAGTACAATCCGAATGCAAAATCATACTACGGCCAAGATTACGACACACTCACCCAAAGCGATATCGAAAAGCTGCGCCAGCGCAAGGATCTCAAAAATGTTGAGCCGGGTTATCAACTGCAGCCGAAATACGTGACTTTTAGTGTAAAAGGCGACAAAAAATACGTCGCTCAAGTCATGATGCGCGATAATAGCTTGCAGTTAGAGACTGCGGCTGGTCGCGAGATCAAATCGGGGACAAAACTAGCGCCAGACGAAGCGGTCATACCAGAGAGCTACACTGAAAAATTAGGTAAAACAGCGGCAGAGGTGGTTGGTTCGACGCTAACGATTACCATTAGCCAGCAGCCGCAGCAGGTAGATAGTGCGACAATTCAGCGGGTATATGCCGAGGAAGGTGAAACTGGCGTGAAAGAGTTGCTAAGCGGCAAAATGCTAAATAAACAGTTTAAAATTGCGGCAGTTATCAAGAAATCGCCAGATCAGATGGTTAACCGGCCGAATTTGTACATTGACTCGAGTGCTGCTAAGGAGCTGACTGATTTTAGTACCGCCGGAACGGATTCTTATCAGAAATATATTTTTACTAATGCGACTGCCACTGGCGGTAAAACTCCTGAAGAGGTTCGTGATAGCTTGAAAGATGCCGGTTATCCGTCGATGACTTCGAAAGACGTGCAGAGCATGATTTTTACTTTTGTGAATATATTGCAAACCATTGTCATGGGGTTTGGTATCTTGGCACTGGTAGTCAGCGTGTTCGGTATTGTTAATACGATGTATATCTCGGTGTTAGAGCGGACGCAGCAGATTGGTTTGATGAAGGCTCTGGGCGCGTCGAAACGCGACATTGCCCGGCTGTTCCGTTACGAGGCGGCATGGGTCGGTTTCTTGGGCGGTATGCTTGGCGTGCTGGGTGCCTGGGGAGCTGGTACGCTGGCTAATCCGGCAATTTCTAATGCGTTGGGTCTGGGCAAATATAGTTTGCTGATTTTCCAGCCGATAAATGCCGCCGTTGTAGTGTTGGCGCTGATGCTGGTAGCGATCGTCGCTGGTTGGCTACCGAGTCGCAAGGCGGCGAAACTTGACCCGATTGAGGCACTGCGAACGGAGTAATTTACAGCGAAATAAGTTGGTTTGATACGATTAATAGATTCGTTGGCGTACGGTATCGCGAGATGATATACTAATGCTATGCTAGATATTCGCTATATTCGAGAAAACGCCGATCGCGTTCAGGAATCGGCAAAAAATAAAGGCTACAATGACGTATCGATTGCTCGTTTGTTAGACACTGATGAGCAGCGACGGCAATTGCAGCAGCAGGTTGATGAATTGCGCACGCAGCGCAACGAAATTGCTAGCCAGATGAAGGGTGGTAAGCCAGCGCCAGAATTAGTCGAAAAAGGCCGGTCGCTGAAGGGAAAGCTAGCAGAATTAGAAAGCGAATTGCATGATGTTGACGCGGATTTCCAAGCGCAGATGGATGCCGTGCCTAATGTAACGCTCGAGGACGTACCGCTGGGCGGCGAGGAAGATAGCGTCGAAGTTAAGGCGTGGGGAGACAAACGCCAATCGGCAGAAGATCACCTTGAGTTTGCGACGCAGCGCGGCTGGCTAGATTTTGAGCGCGGCGCCAAGGTAGCCGGCACCAAATTCTACTATATTAAGGGCGATTTGATGCTGCTAGAGAACGCGATTTATCAATATGCGCTGAATTTGTTGATTTCTAAAGGATTTACGCCGATGACAGTACCGCATATGGTGTCGGGCCGGGTAGCTCGTGGTTCGGGATTTGCTCCTAAAAGCCACAAAGAAAGTAACGAGTACTTTATAGATGGCGAAGACACGATGCTAATCGGTACGGCTGAAGCGCCACTGACTGGCTTTCACGCCGATGAAATCATCGATGAGAAAGATTTGCCGCTGCTGTATACCGGCTACAGCCCGTGCTATCGTAAGGAAGCGGGTGCAGCTGGCAAGTTTAGTCGCGGACTATTCCGCGTGCACCAGTTCAATAAGCTGGAAATGTATATCTTTTGTACGCCAGAACAATCAGTCCAAATGCACGAAAAAATCTTGTCGATCGAGGAAGAAATTTGGCAAAACTTAGGCGTGCCGTACCGTGTGGTGAATATCGCGGCTGGCGACCTCGGTGCGCCAGCAGCCAAAAAATATGATATCGAGTACTGGTCGCCAGTTGATAAGCAGTATCGCGAGTTGACTAGCTGCTCGAATTGTACTGATTTTCAGGCTAGAAATCTTAATATTCGTGTGCGCCGCAGCGACGGTTCGCTGCAGGTACTGCACACGCTAAACGGTACAGCGGTGAGTTTGGCGCGCTCGCTAGTGGCAATCATCGAGAATTACCAGACTGATGATGGTAAGCTGCGCGTACCAGAGGTACTGCGGCCGTATCTAGGTAATCGCGAGGAATTGTGATGAAGCGAGTGGTGCGTCAAGTTTCGCGCAGCGGCTATCAGAAACTTGCTAAACCGTTGCTTTTTCGACAACACCCAGACAAAGCGCATGAGGGTATGATCAAAGCAGCGCGAGCACTGCACCGAGTGCGCGGCGAGAATATTTTGCGGGTGTGGAATTATCGCAATTCGCGGCTCGAGCAGGAGATTTTAGGCCTAAAATTCAAAAATCCGCTAGGAATGTCAGCTGGGCTGGACAAGAACTTCGACCTGCCGCCGGTGGCTAAGCGGATTGGCTTAGGTTTCGAAATTGGCGGTTCGACTACTGCGCAGGTTTGCGCTGGTAATCCGCGGCCGTGGTTTCGCCGCTTACCGAGCGAGAAATCGATTGTAGTTAACGTCGGCTTGGCAAATAACGGAGTCGCTCGCAATATACAGCGAATTAAGCGGTATCCGCGGCGGCTGTGGCGCGATTTCCCGTTGAGCGTGTCAATTGCTAAAACCAATAATCCCGAAAATGTTAGCGATAGCGAAGCGATTGCCGACTATTGCCAAAGTTTGCGCCAGCTAGAGGCAGCTGGTTGCGCGCCGTTGTACGAAATCAATATTAGCTGTCCGAATACTTATGGCGGCGAGCCGTTTACGACGCCAGCGCGGCTGGATAAATTATTGACGGCGGTAGATAACTTGCGTTTAACGCGGCCAATTTTCGTTAAGATGCCGACAGATAAAAAGTGGCCGGAATTTATGAAGCTGCTAGCAGTAATTGATCGGCATGAGATTGCTGGCTTAACGATTGGTAATCTAGTCAAGGACCGCTCAGCGCTGCGTAATTCAAAATTGCTGGATAACGAGATCAGGGGAAATCTCAGCGGCCAGCCGGCGCGGGAGCTTACTACTGGCTTAATTTTCAAAACTTATGCCAAATACCGCGATCGTTTTGTGATTATCGGTGTCGGCGGCGTGTTTACTGCCGAGGATGCTTACGAGAAGATTTGTGCTGGTGCGAGTCTGGTGGCTATGGTGACGGCGCTAATGTTTGAGGGGCCGCAGGTTGTCGGCGAAATTAACGAAGGCCTGGTTAAGTTGCTCGATCGCGATGGCTTTCAGAATATTACTGAGGCGATTGGTAGCGCTCACCATGGCTAAATGCTATAATTAAAATACATTATCGGTTTAACGAAAGGGGTCAAAGTGATTGCAGATATTGATATAACTGGCGTAGGCGGCTACGTTTTGGATGAACCGACGAGAAAGTATATTAGCAAGAAAATCGGCAGATTAGATCGCTTAGTGACGCGGCATGCTCGCAAAACTATGAGTGCTTCGGTGAAGATCGAGGAAGTCAATCGCGATAACGGCAACAAATATGAAGTCGAAGTGATTATTAACGTGCCAGATCAGGTTATTAAAGCCAAAGATTCGACAATGAACGTTATGGCGGCAACTGACATCGTCGAGCGCAAGCTAGCCGGGCAACTTCGCAAGTATAAGCAAAATTTGTTAGCTCACGTTGGCCGGCGCGATATACTGGCGCGGTTCAAACGCGGTTTTGACCGCGAAACACAGTAGCGATTTAGTAGCAGCCTCTTCCAAAACTCCCCGAAAACAGTTATAATTAGGGGAGTTTTTGGAAAATACCTGAAAGTGAGGGAAATTTGACGTTATGGCGATAACACAACAGAAGGTGCTGACGAAGGTTTTTGGTGACCCGCAGAAGCGGATTTTGCGGCGTTTACAAAAGAAAGTCGACGAAATTAATGCTCTTGGCCCGAAGTACAAGAAATTATCTGACGAGGAATTGGCTGGCCAAACCGATGTTTTGCGCAAGCGTCTGCAGAAGAAATCTGTGACACTTGATACGATTTTGCCAGACGCTTTTGCGGTGGTACGCGAGATGGCTGATCGGACAATCGGCGAGCGCCATTACGATGTGCAGCTGATTGGTTCGATGGTGTTGCATGAGGGTAGCGTGGCCGAGCTGAAGACTGGCGAGGGTAAAACTTTGATGTCGACGTTAGCAGCCTACTTAAATGCGCTTGAAGGCAAAGGCGTACATGTTGTAACTGTCAACGATTATCTGGCACAGCGCGATGCTGGCTGGATGGGGCAAATTTATAATGCGTTAGGTTTATCGACTGGGGTGATCATCAATGAGGCTTCATTCTTGTATGACGAAAATTATAACAATGAGGCGCATACTGATCCGCGCATGAAGAAGCTTCGTCCGTGCACCCGTAAAGAAGCTTACCAGGCAGATATTACCTATGGTACTAATAATGAATTCGGCTTTGATTATTTGCGCGATAACATGGTTAATGATATCGAATTGGTGCGCCAGCGCGAGTTGAATTTTGCAATTGTCGACGAGGTGGACTCGATTCTGATTGACGAAGCGCGGACGCCGCTAATTATTAGCGCGCCGGCCGCTGAAAATCCTGATAGCTATTATCAATTTGCCAAGATTGCGGCGAAGTTGACGCCAGAGGATTACACCTTGGAAGAGAAGCGCAAGCAGGTAGCTCTTACTGACGAAGGTGTCGAGAAAGTCCAAAAAATGCTGGGTATAAAAAACTTATACACGCCAGAGTATGTGCGCAGCGTTTACCATATGGATCAAGCTTTGCGGGCGCAAACGTTGTTTCATCGCGACAAAGACTATGTGGTGACAAACGACGGCGAGGTGATAATTGTTGATGAGCACACTGGTCGGCTCAAGCAAGGCAACCGTTATAGTGAAGGCTTGCATCAGGCGATTGAAGCCAAAGAAGGCGTACCAGTGCTGCAGGAAAGCATGACGCTAGCGACGATTTCTTTTCAGAATTACTTCCGCTTGTACAAAAAACTTAGCGGCATGACTGGTACTGCTTTCACTGAGGCTGAAGAGTTTCAACAAATTTATTCGCTCGACGTAGTGGTGGTGCCGCCGAACAAGCCAATTACTCGCCAGGACCATCAGGACTTAATCTACAAGACCGAGAAAGGCAAACTGAAAGCAGTAGCTCAAGCGATCAAAGAGTATTACGATGAAGGCCGTCCGGTGTTGGTTGGCTCCGGTTCAATCGCTAAAAACGAAATGATTGCCAAATATTTGGATAGCGAAGGTATTAAGTACGAAATTCTAAATGCCAAGAACAACGAGCGCGAAGCAGAGATTATCTCGCATGCTGGCGAGAAAGGCGCGATTACGCTAGCTACTAACATTGCTGGCCGCGGTACCGACATCAAACTCGGGCCTGGCGTCAAAGAACTGGGTGGTCTAGTGGTCATTGGTTCAGAGCGCCACGAATCGCGCCGAATTGACAATCAGCTGCGCGGCCGCGGCGGCCGGCAGGGAGACCCGGGCGATACGCAGTTTTATGTTTCGACCGAGGACGATTTGATGCGTATCTTTCAGGGCGAGCGGATTGCTAATGTGTTGGAACGCCTAGGTGTCGATGAGGAAACGGCAATCCAGAATCGTGCCGTCAGCAAGACATTGGAAGCAGCGCAGAAGCGAGTCGAAGGTTATAACTTTGATACGCGCAAAAATGTTGTTCAGTACGATAATGTTATTAATCGCCATCGCAAAGTTGTTTACACGGTGCGCCGCAAAATCCTCGAAGGCGATAATATCAAACCAGAAATTCAGCGTTTGCTACGGGCGATGGTTAATAAATTAACAGAGGTGCCGGCCAAGAATAATCCAAAATTTGTCGAAGAATTTGCAGAGATTATTCCGCTAGAGACCGACGAAATTGATAAAATTGGCGCGATCAAAAAAGATAGTCAGCGCCGCGATAAAGCGTTAGCTGCTGCACAAAAAATGTATACAGCCAAAGAAAGAGAGCTCGGCGACGATCTAATCCGCGGGGTTGAGCGCGAAGTTTATCTGCAAGTACTCGATACGCTATGGATGCAGCACCTCGAAAATATGCAGCATTTGCGCGAAGGTATTCACTGGCGCAGCGTTGGCCAGCGCGACCCGCTGGTTGAATACCGCAGTGAGTCGCAGAAGCTGTTTGATAGCTTACAAGCGACATTGCGTGAGGAAGTCTTGCGTGCTATTTATCATGTGCGCGCCACCGACGCTATTAGCCGCGAATCAATTGACGATGATCACCAAACGGAATTGACGAAGCTTGCCGAGACCTCGGTCGAGCATGGTGTCAACGAAATCACCGGCGGCGAAGAGAATCGTGATCACGATTTCGGCGGTTCAATAAAAAGAGCCGCCTCGACCGCCGAAACTAATCATAGGCGCAACGTTGCCCGCAAAAAGAAAAAGGCCAAACGCCAGAATCGAAAAAAGAGCCGCTAGATGAAACACACAGTAACAGAAGTGCGGCTCGACAATGGTTCGCGTGGGCTGCTTATTGACGTGCCTGGCGCGACGGTGATGAGCTTCCAGTTTCAATTTCGCGCTGGCAACCGCTATGTTGGACGCAAAAATATTTATGAAACCGCTCATGTGATGGAGCACATGTCGTTTGGTGCAAACGCTAAGTTCTCAAGTGAGCATGCTTACGAAGCAGAATTCACTAAAAATGGTGCTTATCATAATGCCTGGACAAGCGATTTGTCGATGGTTTATGTTGCCGATTGCGCCGATTTCGAATGGGATAGAATTCTTGAATTGCAACAAGTGGCGATTTGCCAGCCGCACTTTCAGCAAGAATCGCTAGAGGCCGAAAAGGGCAATGTCCGCAGCGAACTAACAGGATATTTGAACAATCACGGCCGCGTGCTTTGGCCGAAAGTTCAGCAATTGCTAGGCGAGGATGTTTATACCTTTTGGCAGCGTTTGCGGACGATTGATAATATCAAGCTCGAGGATATTCAGCGCCACCATCGAAAAACGCACACCTCGGATAATATGCGCTTTGTGATTGCGGGCAAGCTCGACGGCCGGCGCGAGCAGATTAAAAGTATGCTTGAGGGTTGGGAGCTGCCGCGCGGCGAACGTTTCGTGGTGCCGCGCGATGTTTTGAAAAAGGCCGCTCCGACCCTTATCAAGCGCAAGGAAGCGACTAATCTGACCTTTGGTTGGAGCATGTCGCTGCCACGCGAAATCAATGACGCTGAACTAGAGGCGATGTCGTGCTTGAATCATATCTTGACCGGAACGATGCACTCGCGTATCTTCGGTGCGGCCCGCAAAAAGGGTTTGGCTTATGGCATGTTTAGCGAAGCTAGCGCCGGTTTTTATGATAGCAGCTGGGATTTTGGCGGGCAGGTCAATGTCGAGACGGCGGATAAGCTCTTTGATATCATTGCCAGCGAAGTGCGAGCGGTGCTTGATGGGAAAATTAGCGAAGAAGAACTGGCGGCGGCGCAGTCCTACGCGCTCGGCCGTCATCAAATGGGGGCGCAGACAGTCGCGCAGATTAGCAATTTCTATAGCGGGCGCTATTTTGGCGATGGTTTTGTCAAGGATTATGAGCGCGTGCCCGAGGCAATCCGCAACATCACCCGCGAACGGATGATTGCGACGGCGCGCGAATTTATCGGCGCGGACACCTGGGTGCTGGCGGGGGTGAGCGCCAGCGACAAAGCGATGCTTGTTCAGCTCAATGATAAACTCGAAAAGTTATTCTAATTAGCTCTCGAAAAGTAAAATGCTCCGCCGCCGACCCAGCGGAGCATTTTACTCTCAATTCTGGGTGGGCGACGGAGTTGGCGTTTCCGTCTCTGTGGCGCTACCAGCGGAGCCGAGGATCTGTCTATACTCAGCTCTTCGGTCACGCTCATCACGATAAACTTGCCAGGGTTACTGGCAAGCGCCTTTTGAAGAAGGCCCGACAATCCCTCGTCACCTATTGTCGAGGTGACTTGGGTATTCTCGACGGTTGGGCACTCTCTCAGCCACCAACCCCATCGGATGTCATAGTGGCAATCGCCAAGGGTGTCCTTGGCGACATATCCCTCAGCACCCGGCATATCCACAAAGTTTATCACCATCGATGACATTTCATCGTCGTCGATGATGTTAAACTTAATCTTGGACAAAGGTATCTCTAGTGCTTCGTGGCTACCGTCAGGGTGCTGGTAGTCTACCAGAATACTAGCTCCCGCCTGTACTCTGATATACGCGCTAATGGCGAAAACTCCGCCGTTGACGGCAGCCTCGCCGGTGGCGGACACCGAGCGGCCGCCAATCTCTAGCGGGTACTCAGACCCGCTAGAGAACCCGTACAGCGAGGCTGCCTCGGCAAATCTCGCTACCCTGTCTTTGTTTGAAGGTGTCATGTTGTACACCGCCACGTTAGCGACGGCGTACATAATAAGCATCGTGGTGATAACAAAGACCGTTGCGTCTTTGAAATCCATATTCTTCGATGACGCATCAAATAGGTACGCCAATGCTATGCTGATAATAAGCCCGGCAATCGTAGCGATTGCCGCGAGGAAGAATAGAATCCACCCCATGGCAATACTTCCTTCCTTATGATAGACGGAAACGTTCTATCTCTTGTGGGTCGGCGCAAAAGATTAATATATATATCACTAAATGAATATGTAGTCAGCTTAAATTTGGTATGCTATCAGATATCGCTCGTGCTATAATGGGTAATATGAAAATAATCATAGCGGGCTACGGCGTAGAAGGTATATCAAATCTGATATATTTCCGGCGGAAGTTTCCGGATGCTGAGTTTGTGGTGGCGGATGAGCGGCCAGCGGATAAATTACCGGCAATTCCGGACGGCGTGAAACTGATTTCTGGCAAAAATGCCTTCAGCGAACAGCTGGGCGATACTGATTTGGTGGTGCGGACGGCTAGTCTGCCGCCGCGTAACATCAAGACCAGCGGCAAGATTTGGTCGGCGACCAATGAGTTTTTCGACAAATGTCCGGCGCCGATTATCGGCGTGACAGGAACGAAAGGCAAGGGGACGACGTGCAGTTTGATTAACTCGATTTTGCAGCAAGCCGGGCAAACAGTGCATCTGGTCGGCAACATTGGCGTGCCAGCGCTGGATGTCTTGCCGAAGATTAAAAAAACCGACATTGTCGTTTACGAATTGTCTAGCTTTCAGCTGTGGGATCTAGAAAAATCGCCGCACATTGCGGTGGTGCTGATGATCGAGCCGGACCATCTGAATGTTCATGCAGATTTTACCGACTACCTCAATGCTAAGAAAAACATTCGCCGCCACCAGCAGCTTGGCGATGTCTGTTTATATCACCCGACGAATAAATATTCGCAGGAAGTGGCTGCTGCGCCGCTTGATAGGCTGCTAGATACGGGCGATAATCATGGCGATACGCTGGACTTCGCGCAGCGCTACGCTATTCCTGACGATGACCAAGTTTATGTTCAGGATGGCTACTTTTGCGTGCAAAATCGGCAGATTTGCAGCACCGATCATTTACGGTTGCCGGGCGCGCACAACCTAGAGAATGCCTGCGCAGCAATGAGCGCGGTGACAGAATTGCCTGTTGCGGTGACTGATGAGCAATTTGCTGCTGGACTGGAGAGTTTCACAGGTCTGCCGCACCGTTTGAAATTTGTCGCCGAGAAAAGAGGCGTGAAATATTACGATGATAGCATTTCAACCACGCCCGGTAGCGCCATCGCCGCGTTAAAAGCTTTCACGGAGCCAAAAATTTTGATTTTGGGCGGCTCTGACAAGGGTGCGGACTACGCGGAATTAGCGCAGGAAATCGCCAGGCAGCAAATGCGAGCAGTGATCGTCAACGGCGCTAATGCTAGTGAAATTGCTGAAATTCTGCGAAAAGAAAACGTCTCTTGCCAAATTGTGCAATTAGAAATGGCGACGATGCCAATGGTCGTCGAAACGGCAGCCAATCAAGCACAATCTGGCGACGTAGTGATTCTCAGTCCGGCCGCCGCTAGCTTTGATATGTTTAAGAGCTATAATGACCGCGGCGAGCAGTTCGTGGCGGCGGTGGAGAAGCTTTAGTACCGTTATATGCCAATATACGGTAAATTCTAGTATTGCTAGCGGGGGCTAGATAGCTAAGCTAACTTAGCAAAATCGCTAATCCGCTTGGCAATAATTGCAGTAGGTTCAAGAATGCGGCATTGCGGAAAAAGGCGTTGTAACCGCCTCTTAAGCGCCAGATAATGCGTGCAGCCTAGAACAATAACATCGCTACCGTCCGCAACACTGGTCGATACTTCATCAAGTATAATATCGTCGGCCAAACCTTGATCGATCATCTGCGCCCACGCGTGAGTGTCTGGCGTGTCGATACGAACGCCAGTAGCATATTCACTGATAAGCGCGCGCAGACGCTGGCTGTGTTTGGTGGCGTTTGTCGCCAGTAGGGTGATATGATGCGATTTGGTCAGGGCGGCGGCTGATTTGATCATCGGTTCAAAGCCCATAAAGCATACGTCTGGGTAACGTTGTCGCAGCGAGCTAATCGCGTTGGTCGTGGCGGTATTGCATGCCAGAACAATAATGTCGCATGATAGCAGCGGCTGGATGGCGGCATCGGTTAGCGTAATAATCTCTTCCGGTGAACGATTGCCGTACGGTGCGTGCTCGCGGTCGATCGCCGTGATGTACAAATGCTGCGGCAGTAACTTTTCCAGCCTCTTTGCTACTAATTTATTTGCCGCCAGTTCCCGTATCAAATATGCCGATCTTCATACAAAAAGTATAGCAAAACCGCCGTAACGATATCTACGACAATACCAGAGCTCGCAGTTTTGGCAGATTTGAAACGCCGAAATTGCTGCTTATTGCTGTTAATACTGCTATAATAAGCAGGAATAGGCGCGAGTCTTGAGATAGTATCTAATCGGAGGGTTTATGGATCAACAGCCGTACCAGCAATACCAACAGTATCAGCAGCCGCCGCAATCGCAGGCACAAACCAAAGGCCAGCTTGCCGTAGCGCGGGCTCGCAATGCGCAAGATAATGTCGTTCTGACAATAACTATCATTATCTTTTGTTTCTTTGCGGCTAGCTATTTTATCTATACAACATTCCAGGAAATGTCAACAGATAATGCTGGGCACCACGTTGAGTTATCGTTCAGCGATGGCGTGATTGCTGTATTGCTGGCGATAGTTTTTATGATTATGGGATTGGGCATGCTGCTAGGTATTGGCATGTTCATGGTGCGGATGATGCGCCAGCAAATGCTGGGTAATGCCTTGCAAGTTGAATATAGCGCTTACGCGTGGTTGCGCGATTGGGCTAACCAGGTATCGGCTGATTTAGAGATGCCGCAAGTCGAGATTTTCATTACGCAGAATCCAGTGATGAATGCTTATGCTTTTGGTTTTGCTAGGCCATATTCTATCGTGCTACATTCTGGATCAATTCGTTATTTGACCGAAGATGAATTAAAGGTGGTTGTTGTACATGAAATGGCACATATCAAATACCGCCATGCCAACGCTAACGTGTATTTGATGCCGTTTTTGTCGATTCCAATTATCAGCGTATTGGGTAGTTGGATTTCTGGATTCTGGCACCGCCGTGCCGAGCTAACCGCCGATCGTCTAGCTTTGATGTATTTAGGCGATAGCGAATTGGTCAAGAAATCGCTGATCAAGGTGCATGTCGGACCTGATGCGGCAGACAGTATGAATGAGGTAGCGCGCCAGTGGATGCAGTACACGGCTGAGCGCCCGATGAATCATTTTGCGCAGACATTCAGCGATCATCCGTTTTTGGTACGTCGGTTGAGCCAAATTGACTATTGGAAGGGCGTGGTTGAGCCGCAAAATCAGCCGCAGAGCGTTGCGCCAGCTGCTGCTCAGCCTAATGTTCCTGAACCTGCTGAATCAGAACCTGCTACTGAGCCGACAACCGTAGAGTCAACCTCTACCAAGAAATCAACTCGCCGCAAATCAGATGACACCAGCCAAAATCAAGACGAGACTGCTGCCTAGGTTCTATGCAGCCGTTACGAAAACAAGCTGAAGATCTCCGTGCTCGCGTGGCTAGCGCTTGCCAGGCTTTGCATATTGACGCCCGCGCTGAAGAGCTGGCAGTGCTTGATGAACAGCTGGCCGACTCGAACGTTTGGGCGAATGTCGAACGGGCGCAGATGCTGACGCGGCAGGCGGCGAGCTTGCGTTCGCAAATTGAGCCGTGGCAGATTTTACGTTCGCAAATCTCGGACATTGTTGAACTAATGGATTTAGGCGACGACTCGATGCTGGCAGAGTTTACCGAGCAGTTGGCAGCTCTCGAAGCAGAATACCAGGAGCGTCGCAAAGATTTGCTATTCTCAGGCGAATACGATAATCGGGCGGCGATTCTCAAATTGAGCGCTGGCGCTGGCGGTACCGATGCGCAGGATTGGGCAGAGATGCTAGAGCGAATGTATCTGCGCTGGGCTGAAAAGCATGATATGCAAACCGAGCTAGTCGAGCGCTCGACAGGCGAAGAGGCCGGTATCAAGAATGCGACATACATTATCCGCGGTGCTTTCGCTTACGGCAAATTACGCAGCGAACATGGGGTGCACCGGCTGGTGCGGCTCAGTCCGTTTAACGCTGATAATTTGCGGCAGACTAGCTTTGCACTGGTCGAAATCATGCCGGAAATGGACGCGCCAGGTGAGGTTGAGATCGACGACAAAGATTTGCGAATTGATATTTATCGTAGCGGCGGCAACGGCGGGCAAGGAGTTAATACGACTGATTCTGCAGTGCGCATCACTCACTTGCCGACAGGCACGGTGGTGGCGATCCAAAACGAGCGCAGCCAGCTCCAAAACAAAGAAACCGCGCTAAAAATCCTCAAAAGCCGCTTAGCGCAAATGCAGTTAGAACAACGCGCCGAAACGCTAGCTGATCTGCGGGCAGGCGAGTCGGCTAGTTGGGGCGCGCAGATTCGTAATTACGTACTTCACCCCTACACATTAGTCAAGGATACGCGCACCAAATTTGAGACGCATAACGCCCGCGGCGTGCTAGATGGCGACATTGACGGCTTTATTGAAGCATATCTCGAGCAGCAAGCAGCGACCGAATAGCCAGCTACCGCTAAAAATCAGCTTATGCTATAATGAGTAGTGATGATTCTATTGGATAGAGTGACCAAGGTGTATAGTAAGGGCAGCAAGCCAGCGCTTGACCGTGTTAATCTGCATGTCGAGCCGAACGAGTTTGTAATTATCGTCGGGACGAGCGGTGCTGGCAAATCGACCTTGCTCAAGTTATTGACGCGCGAAGAAAAGCCGACTAGCGGCAAGATTGTCGTTGGCGGTATTGATTACGACCAGCTCAAGGACAAGCACATCCCGTTGCTGCGCCGCAAAATTGGCGTAGTTTTTCAGGATTTTAAGTTACTACCGAACCGAACGGTGTTTGAAAATGTGGCCTTTGCGCTAGAAATCGCTGGCATGACTAACCGCGAAATTAAAAATACTGTACCAAAAGTGATTGACCTGGTGGGTCTAAAGGGTAAGGAAAAGCAGTTCCCGCACCAATTATCAGGCGGCGAGCGCCAGCGCGTGGCGATTGCCCGGGCAGTAGTGCGCCAGCCAAAGATTCTAATCGCTGACGAGCCAACGGGTAATCTCGATCCAAAGCACAGTTGGGATATTGTCCGCCTACTCGAGAAGATTAACCGGTATGGCACGACTGTTATACTTACAACACATAATGTCGAGATTGTCAATAGGTTAAAGCGCCGCGTTATCACTGTTGACCACGGCAAGATTACTAGCGACCAAGCGCAGGGGAGTTATCGGCAATGAGACGAGACAAAGTCAAGACAGCGGCCACCAAAAAGAAAAGCCGCCGCGAGGACAAAAAAAATACCGGTGCGCGCGCCCTGACCAGACAAAGGCGCAGCCGCCAGCGCAAATGGCTGACTTTCGTGCGAATGTGCCGTTACGGTGTCAATAATTTCACTCGTAATGCTTGGCTAACGATTGCGGCTACCGCAGTGATGACGATTACGTTGCTGATTATCTTTACTACGGTGGTGGCGCGCAATATTTTGGCAGACTCGGTAACAGAGCTGAGTAAAAAAGTCGATATGTCAATTTATCTCAAAACGGGTACCACCGAAGAGCAGGCTAAACCGATTATTGCCGATTTGCGCAAGTTGCACAATGTCGAGCGCGTTGAATTCGTTTCCTCGGAAAAGGCGCGCCAACAAAGCGCTGAAGACAACAAAGCCGACCAAGATATACTAGATGCCCTCAATCAAGCTGCCAATAAAATGCCAGCAGTGATTCGCGTTAATCTAGAGAATATCAATGACACCGATAGTCTTAGCGATTTTGTCAAAACTAATAAGCCGCTCAAAAAAATTATCGATGATAAGCGCGAACCGTCGTTTGCTGGCGACCGGCGTGATGCTATCGAAAATATCGGCCGCTGGACAGATTTTGCGCAGCGGGCCGGTTTGGCAGCGAGCGTACTCTTCGTCGTAATATCTTCGTTGATTGTTTTTAATACCATTAGAATGGCAATATTCAATCGTAAAAGCGAGATCGAGATGATGAAGCTTATCGGTGCTGACAAAAGCTTTATCCGCGGCCCGTTTTTGGTAGAGGCAATGGTGTATGGTTGTATTGCTGCGGTTGTAGCGACCGCTATAGGGGTAGGGGTTTTCGCGACGATTTCTGGCAAATTACAGGCTTATGGAATTGCTGCTGTAGCTACATCGCACTTTCTGGTAAATAATTTGCTGCTGGTCTTGCTAAGTATGATGTTGTTAGGCTCGTTGATTGGGATTATTTCCTCGACACTGGCTACTCGCCGTTATCTCAAATTGTAGAGTAATTTACGAAAGGGGGTGCTTATTCGACGTAGCTTTATTGACAAAGCGGTAATGCTTTGTTACGCTAGAGGTATGAAACATAGGTCCACCACACCAGTTTCGTCAAGGCGGCACGTTGCGAAGTCGTCAATCGTCGCAGCAGCTGTTTTGATGAGCGCAAGTATACCGGTTGCCTTCGCGCAAAACGTGTTGGCCGACCAGTACGACGAACAGGTCAAAAAACTTCAATCAGAAGCTGATTCATATCAGCAGCAGGCGGCGACGCTTGGCGCGCTGGCGTCAACGCTGCAAGCGCAGCTTGATGTACTAACCAAGCAAAAAAATGAAATCCAAGCGCAAATTAATACTAGCCAAGCTAAGCGCGATAAGCTTGAGAAAGATATCGCTGCTACCGAAAAGAAAATCGAGATTAACAAAGAAGCTCTTGGCGAAATTGTTGCCGATATGTATGTCGATAGCTCAATCTCGCCGCTCGAGATGCTGGCTAGCAGCAAAAATATTGGCGACTACGTTGACAAGCAAGAATACCGCTCGTCAATGCAGGATAATCTGAGTACCAAGATCAAGCAGATTAAATCGCTCAAAGCGCAGCTCGAAAAGCAGAAAAAGCAAGTCGAGAACGTACTACGCGACCAGAAGTCGCAAAAAGCCGCGCTAGCTGCCAAAGAGGCTGAACAAGCTAAATTAGTTTCGGACACGCGCGGCGAAGAATCAGCTTACAATAGCTTAGTTGCCAAGCGTAATAGTGAAATCAGCAGTGTTCGCGCTCAGCAGGCCGCCGCTATGGCTGCAGCTGCCCGTGCTTCAGGCTCTACTAATATTGGTACGGGCTCGGCTAGCGGCGGCGGATATCCGTCGGTTTGGGCTAATGCCGAGCAAGATACGATAGTTGATAACTGGGGCCTCTACAACCGCGAATGCGTCAGTTATACCGCCTGGAAGGTAGCTAGTACTGGCCGCTATGTGCCGCATTTTGGCGGAGCAGGTAACGCTAATCAGTGGCCAAGTACTACGGCACGCTACGGTATCGCTAATGGCTCTACGCCAAAGGCTGGTTCAGTGGCTATATGGTACGTTGGTACGTACGGGCACGCTATGTATGTTGAGGCAGTTAACGGCGATGGTACGATCACCGTTAGCGATTATAACAACAACATGGATAGTCTAGGCTGGGGGCGTTACCACTATTACACGCGTTCAAGTGCTGGGCTAACTTATATATATTTCTAGCGAGATCAATATAATAATCAGTAAATTATAGCGTACTCAGCCAGAGTGCGCTATAATTATGATTATGGCAAACGAACAGGGAGTTGAAAATAAGGGGCGGAAGCCTCGGCAGCGGAAGGTTTCACAGGGTGTTTTCTTGGCGTCGTTGATCTTGGCGATAATCGTATCATTTGCAGCCGGTACGCGCAGCGAAGAAATCTATCAGATAGCAGCACCGATTTTTGGCATCAAGGTGGCTAAGCAGCCGCTTGATACCGAGGTGATGAAAGAAGCTTATCGTCAACTAGCAGCGAATTATGACGGTGATTTGGATGCTAATAAGCTGTCTGACGGGGCGGCTCGCGGCATGGTCAAAGCGGTTGGCGACGACTACACGACATTTCTAGATAAGGAAGAAGCGGCAGAATTTAACAAAAGTCTAAACGGCGAAGTTTCTGGTATTGGTGCCGAAATCGGCGTGCGTAATTTGCAGCCGACAGTACTGCGAGTTCTCGATGACTCTCCAGCCAAGAAAGCCGGCCTTAAAACAGGCGATATCTTTGTGGCTGTGAACGGTACATCAGTAGCGGGCGAGACGGCTAGCGGCGTGGCTGATAAGGTTACTGGCGAAGCGGGCACGACCGTCAAGCTAACTATGCGCCGCGGTAGCGAATCGCTAGATTTTTCGATTACGCGGGCTCAAATTAGCGATCCTAGCGTCCGTTGGTCGGTTAGCGATGATATTGGTATCTTGACAATCTCGCGTTTTGACGATAATACTGGTTCGCTAGCCCGCAAAGCCGCTAAAGAGTTCATTGACAAAGGTGTTAAGGGTGTGATTGTTGATTTGCGTAACAACGGCGGCGGCTATTTGACAGCAGCGCAAGAAGTAGCGAGTCTATGGCTAGATAACGGCAAGACGGTCGTTACTGAAAAAAGCCGCGGCCAGGTTACCGAGACAGTTAAAGCTTCGGGAAATCCGACACTTAAAGGCAAGAAAACCATTGTCCTCGTCAATGGCAGCTCAGCCAGTGCTAGTGAGATCGTGGCTGGTGCGCTGAAAGACTATCAAGCAGCCATCTTGGTCGGTGAAAAAACCTTTGGCAAGGGTACGGTGCAAAAGGTGATCAACCTATCCGACGATCGTATCCTCAAGGTGACAGTGGCCCGCTGGTATACACCGCAAGACAGAAACATCACCAAAGAAGGCATCCAGCCGAACCAGACGGTCAAGATGAGCTCGGATGATAATAATGCTGGCCGCGATCCGCAAATGGCGCGCGCTAAAGAATTAGCGTCATAGCCCTTGTGCTTATCGCCAGGCTGGTATACTATATAAACTATGGATACACGCAAACG
>ERZ1644999.6-NODE-6-length-38290-cov-14.066431_pt1 | contig 38290 bp, 39 predicted proteins | sample MGYA00579299_ERZ1644999 | MGnify/ENA primary metagenome ERZ1644999 (study PRJEB40715, sample SAMN01894147) | human oral metagenome | study: EMG produced TPA metagenomics assembly of PRJNA78025 data set (Human Oral Subgingival Plaque Microbiome).
CCGTCTGGCGGCGCGCGATGCGCGCCGCCAGGTCAGTGAGCTCCGCGAGGAGCTCACTGAGTCGGATAACTGCTTCTCTCTCCTGAGCCGCCTGGCTCAAGAGCGAGAAGAGGATCTCTCTTGGATTGAGAGGCAGGCGCGCCTGTCTCTCGCCGATAGTCGCAAGATTATCGACGATTACAGGATTTTCCTGAAAGGAGGAGAGGAGGCGTCTCCTCTCCTACGCTCCCTCTTTTCTGAGGCTTTGAAAGAATGGTCGAATATTAATGACGGTCTCGAAACCGTCATTAACAACGTTGGCCAGGAGCTGGTCGGCGAGCAGACGCAGCTCGCCGACCTGTACGACACCGAGGAGGTGAACACCACCGACACTGCCACCGCCGAGGAGTGACCCTCCTCGGCAGAAAAGGGCTTTTTTAAGCCCGTCAGAAAATAGCCCGCCAGAGCTCTAAGCCTCGGCGCAAGGCCTTTCTGGCGGGCTATTTTCTTTGGTTTATTATCCTCAGCAGCCAGCACTAATTTGGTATTTTTAGCAAATCGGTTTACTATTATATAAGTATGAAGAATCTGGTTATCGTCGAGTCGCCAGCCAAAGCCAAAACTATCGAGAAATATCTCGGCAATGATTTTCATGTTTTGTCAAGCGTGGGGCATATTCGCGCTATCGCCAAAAAAACCAAAGACGGCACGCCGCCAATTGATATCCAGCACGGCTTCAAAACGACTTACGAAATCGACCCGGAAAAGAAAAAAGTAATCGCTGAATTAAAGAAAGCCGTCAAATCAGTCGGCGCAGCCAACGTCTGGCTAGCCACCGATGAAGACCGCGAGGGCGAGGCCATTGCTTGGCATCTGTGCGAGGTCCTAAAGCTTGACCCCAAAACCACCAAGCGTATTACTTTTCACGAAATTACCAAATCGGCTATCGAGGAGGCGATCAAGCATCCGCGCACCGTCGATATGAAATTAGTCGAAGCTCAGCAAGCCCGGCAGATTCTCGACCGAATTGTCGGCTTCGAACTTAGCCCGGTCGTCTGGCAAAAAGTCCCCGGCGGCAAGTCGGCCGGCCGCGTCCAGAGTCCAGCCGTGCGGCTGCTAGTCGAGCGCGAGCACGAAATTGACACCTTTGCTGGCAGCTCGCAGTTCAAAGTAACCGCCATTTTCGCCGCTGGCAAACAAGAACTAAAAGCCGAGCTAAAGCAGCGCTTCGACAGCGAGGACGCAGCCCGAGCTTTCCTCGAATCACTGGCTAGCGCTACTTTCACCGTTACCGACATCAGCACCAGCCCGTCAAGCCGCAATCCGGCCGCGCCGTTTACCACCAGCACTCTGCAGCAAGAGGCTAATAGCAAGCTCGGCATGGGCTCGCGCGCTACCATGGCCAGCGCCCAAAAACTATATCAAGAGGGTCGCATTACTTACATGCGTACCGACAGCGTCAACTTATCGAGCCAGGCCATCGCTGCTAGCGCCGATTACATCAAACGCTTATACGGCATTGAATATTCGCATGTCCGCAAGTTCAAAACTAAATCCGCTGGCGCCCAAGAAGCTCACGAAGCAATTCGCCCGACCGATATCACTCGCGAGTCAGTCAGCGGCAGCGACTATGACCAGCGTCTCTACGACCTCATCCGCCGCCGCACGCTGGCCAGCCAAATGGCGCCAGCCAAGCTAGAGAACACGACAATTACAATTAGTATTAACGACGAGGAAGAGCAAAACAGCTCAAGCAAAACCAACGACAAGCTCGTCTTTGAGGCCAAAGGTCAAGTCGTCCTCTTCGACGGCTTCCTGCGCGTTTATGGCGGCGGTAAAGATGACACAATTTTGCCAACCGTCAAATCTGGCGACCAGCTCCAACGCCACAGCGTCGAAGCCCGCCAAGTTTTCGCCCGGCCGCCAGCCCGTTATACCGAAGGTACGCTAGTCAAAAAGCTTGAAGAGCTCGGTATCGGCCGCCCAAGTACTTACGCCACCATCATGAACACCATCCAAACCCGCGGCTACGCCGAAAAAGGCGATTCCGAAGGCGTACCGCGCGATGTCATCTTATTGCAACTTATCGACAATAAGGTCGAGCGCGAAATTATCCAAGAAAAGACCGGCTCCAACAAAGGCAAGCTTGTACCGACGCCGGCCGGCGAGCTGATTAGCGGCTTTTTAACCGACCATTTCGACCGCGTCGTTGATTATGGTTTCACCGCCGACGTCGAGAAAGACTTCGACGATATTGCCGGTGACCGCTTGGCGCGCAACACCATGCTCGAGAAATTCTACGCACCATTCCATGCGCTGATTGAGCAATCCGGTAATATTGACCGCCGAACTGTCGGCGCCAACAGGGAAGTTGGCATTGATCCGAAATCTGGCAAACCAATTATTGCTCGCTTCGGCCGCTTCGGACCAATGCTGCAGCTAGGATCAAGCGACGACAAAGCCGACAAACCGCAATTCGCGCCGCTACCTAAAGGCGCCAAGATCGAAACCGTCACTCTAGAGCAAGCTTTGCACGCATTTGAGTTGCCGCGCCTAGTTGGCCAAACCGAGGACGGGCAAGATATCAAGGCTAACGTCGGCCGCTTCGGTCCATATATTCAAATCGGTAAACTCTACGTCAGTCTGAAAGATATCGACCCGCGCGAAGTCACCCAAGAGCAAGCGCGCGAACTATACGCCGCCAAGCTCAAAGCCGAAGCTGAGAAAAATATCGCTGACTTTGGCGACGGCATCAAGGTACTCAACGGCCGCTTCGGTCCATACGTTACCGACGGCAGCAAAAATGCCAAGATTCCCAAAGACACCGATCCCAAAGATATCACTCGCGACCAAGCAGTAGAATTGCTCGCTAACGCCCCGCAAAAAAGGTCGGCGCGGCGCCAAATACGACGAAAGAAGTAAGCATGACAACCAAGCTCCAACAAGTCCGACGTGTCCGCCGCTGGATGATGATTTTGCTGCTCGTAGTAATGATTATCGTTGTCTTCTCGCTAAATGTTCACAGGTCGTACCGCACCGATAATCATCCACGTCTGGGCAATGTCGCTAATGTCGACTCTGATATCCCGTATTGCGCCGGCCAAGACAAGCAGAAGTTTGATTTATACACGCCGATCAACAGCCTACTCAATACTCATACGACACCGTACCCGCTAGTTATTTATATCCACGGCGGCGGCTGGCATAAGGGCGATAAGCGCAATTCGCTGCTTGACTATTACGGTTCTAGTTTGACAGCGGCTGGTTTTGCGGTCGCCTCGGTCAACTACCGCCTAGCGCCCAAATACCATTATCCGACACAAAATAACGACGTTGCCTGCGCTATCGACACCATCGCCAAACTCGCCAGCTCCTATAATATCGACACCAACAATGTAATTCTTTTTGGCGACAGCGCTGGCGGGCTCCTGGCTATCGACTACGTCTTAACTCGCCAAGACAGCCCAATTACTGTCCGCGGCGTGATCAGTTTTTATGGTACCACCGACCTGGTCAACCAATTACAGCGCACCAAGCGCAACCCAAATGCTTACAAATTCCTCGGCACCCGCAATGTCGATACTGCCCGCGTCGCCAGCCCGCTGTACCAACCGATTGCCAAAACGCCGCCGCCGTTTTTGTTTTTCCACGGCACCAAAGACAGTATTGTGTCGATTGAGCAGGCTTACAAGTTCTATCAGCGTATCTTGGCCTACCAGCCGAGCAGCCGCTTTATTCGCGTTGCCAATGCCGGCCACGGCTTCGACGACAGTGGACGCAGCACCAAACCGACCAGCGACGAAATTCGCCGCACACTTACGCTATTCGCCCTCAAGCATATCAACAGCGACCAGTCAGAAACTCAGGCGCAAACCACGCCAGAAAAAGTCCAGATATTATTAGACAATGATTAAGCTGTTTAATCAGCTAATTATTCATTTGTGTTTTGAATAAGCTTTGCTCAATAAACAATTATATTTTGTGATAAACCGTTAAATTAACCAGCATCGGTACAGCTTTAACACCTTAAACTTTGACAAAAATAAGTATTATTGTTAGCCTAGACATTATTCTTTATTAAAAAAAGTAGCAAAAAAGTATTTACCATAAGCGTCTATATTGTGATACAATATAACTAGTTAGTATTTGATTTGACAATCTAACTACTATGTATTATAATCAGATACGAAATTACGATATCAAACTAAAATCACTCTCGAGGGGCGGGGAGTGGAGATAAAAGGATAAGGATCGCATGACCGAAACTACCGGTACACCTGCTGTGGAGACTATCAAGACAGCAATTGAGGATATTCTTAAGACCATAGACCAAGAACGCGAACGCGAAATCATCACGCGCCGTTTCGGCCTATATGAACGCCGGGAAACGCTTGAGCAAATCGGCGAACTACTCGGTATCACTCGCGAACGTGTCCGACAACTCGAAAAAGCCATCTTGGCCCGCCTCAAAACCGCTGCCGCCGACGGCAAAATCCCCGCCATTAGCGACGCCGAGCGCCTAATTATCCGCGACCTTTCCGAAAACGGCCGCGTCGGCCGCGTCCAAGACGTCGCCAACCGCCTTTCGAAAGACAAAGCTTCCAATAATACCCGAGCTCACGTTGCCTTTATCGGCGAGCTGTCGCCGCGCTTCGTTATAATCAACGAAACTGACAATTACCACCAGGGCATCAGTATCGCCGAAAACGGTAATGAGAAGAAAATCCGCGGCGACATTGATAGCATTGTTAAAACCATCAAAAACCACGGCCAGCCAATCGACATCGAGAGCCTGCACGGCATGTTGACTTTCGAAAGTCCGTCTCAAATCCGCGGCCTGGCCAGCTTATCCAAAAAACTAGCCAATCTCAAAGACGTTTGGGGCCTGGCTAAGTGGCCGACCGTCAATCCTAAAAACATCCGCGATAAAATCTACGTCATTTTGGCAGGCAATGGTAAGCCGATGCACTTCTCCGACATTTCTAAAGCTATCAAGGAAAGCGACTTCAAGCGCAGAAACGTTACCACTCAAGCTATCCACAACGAACTTATCAAAGACAAACGCTTCGTCCTAATCGGCCGCGGCATTTACGCCCTCGACAGCTGGGGCTATAGCAAAGGCACCGTTTCAGATATTATTGCTGATATTTTGCGCAAAGCAGGCGAACCGCTTCACCGCGACGAAATTGTCAGGCGCGTACTCAAGAGCCGCCAAGTCAAAGAAACAACTATTCTACTCAATTTGCAGAGCAAATCGATGTTCAAGCGCGTCGCCAAAGCGACTTACACCATCGCCGAACCACAGCAATAATCTATCTGCGGATTCCGCTTAATCTTGCAAAAATAACAGAGGTATGATATAATGAAGGTATAGCTATGTCATTTATCACTTCTGTTATTGCTCTATTGTTGCAATGGTATGTCTGGGGGCCGTTGGTTATTGTGCTGTTATATCTGACTTGGCGCAATTATCGCAGTATTGATGTAATAAAGAACGTTGAGAGCGTCTTGTTAACCCTAGAGATTCCAAAGACTAACGATAAGTCTGAGCTGGCCGCCGAGCAAATGTTCGCTAGCCTCCATGGTATTTTGCGCGATGCCCGCGAGCTGAAAGCTAACAATGGCTATCAGGAGCACCTAAGCTTCGAGATTGCCTCGGTGGGCGGGCGGATTCAATTCTACGTTTGGACGCCGAAATCGCTGCAAAGCTTCGTCGAAGGGCAGATTTACGCCCAATACCCGCAGGTACAAATCCATAAGGCTGAAGAAGATTATGTCGCTCACGAACGCCACCACAGCGTAGTCTATACTTCAGAGATTACCTTAACCGACAAGGAATTTTTACCGATCAAAACCTTTCAGAGTTTTGAAGTTGACCCGCTAGCTGGCATCACCGGCACGCTCGCCAAGCTCGAAGATACCGACGAAGAAATTTGGATACAGATGCTAGTACGCCCGGTCGCCGACAGCTGGCACAAAGAAGCCGACGCTTGGATTCAATCGGTCAAAGCAGGCGGCTTCAACCTATTCGGCACCGACGGCATAGGCAAGTGGATTGCCGGCCTATTTTCTGCCCTGTGGCAACCGCCTGAACAAGCAGGTGCTAGCGGCGGTCCAGAATTATCAGAACGCGACAAGACTCGCATATCTGAAGCTGAAAAAAAGGCGACCAAACTTGGCTATCAGGTCAAAGTCCGCGTCGCTTACCTAGGTGAGCGCACTAGCGACGCCAAATTACGTATGCAAGGCATCATTGGCACCTTTAAGCAATTTAACTCTACCAATCTCAACGGCTTTAAGATGTCGAACGATAGCTTCGCCAAAGAGGCGCTCGCCAAATACAAGACCCGCCTCTTTGCCGACCGCGGTTATCTGATGAATATTGAGGAAGTCGCCAGCGTTTATCATTTACCGCACACTAATGTCGAAACGCCAAACATTGTCTGGGCTAGCACCAAAACCGCCGAGCCGCCGCCGAAGTTGCCAGTCATAACTGGCGACCCAGCGCATGATGAGAATATCTCGGCCTTTGGCATGACTAATTTCCGCGGCATCAACCACCAATTCGGCATGCTGCGCTACGACCGCTCGCGCCATGTTTACATCATCGGCCAGACGGGAGCAGGGAAGAGCGGCTTGCTCGAGCTATTCGCTTTGAGCGATATTTTCCACGGGCAAGGCTATGCTGTCATTGATCCGCACGGCGACTTTGCTATCAATAACATGCGCTTCATCCCAGGCTCGCGCCTGCAGGATGTTGTTTACTTTAACCCGGCCGACACGCAGTATCCGCTCGGTTTCAACCCGCTAGAGGTCACTAATCCGTCGCAAAAAACTAATATCTCATCAGAAGTTATCGGCGTGCTGAAGCGCATGTTCGGCGACTCTTGGGGTCCACGCCTCGAGTATATCTTGCGCTATACCATTTTAGCGCTACTAGACCGGCCCGAGACTACCATGCTCGATATTACTCGCATGCTCACTGACAAAAAGTTTCGCAAAGACACGCTCAGCTACTGTAAAGACACCGTGGTACTGCAATTTTGGAATGTCGAGTTTGCTAGCTGGACCGATAAATTCCAAGCTGAAGCCATCGCGCCAGTCCTCAACAAAGTCGGCGCCTTCACCGCTAATCCAGTCATCCGCAACATTATTGGTCAGCCGAAATCGACTTTTAACATCCGCCAAATTATGGACGAGGGTAAGATTCTCGTCGTCAATTTGAGCAAGGGTCTAATCGGCGAGGATAACGCTGGCATTCTCGGCTCATTTTTGGTCACCAAAATTCAGCTCGCCGCCATGAGCCGCTCCGATATCCCTGACATCAAGGACCGCCGGCCATTTTATCTATACGTCGACGAGTTTCAAAACTTTGCTACCGACTCGTTCGCTACAATTTTATCCGAGGCGCGCAAATACGGCCTCAACCTGACCGTCGCCAACCAGTACATTAGCCAGATGGAAGAAACCGTCCGCGATGCTGTTTTCGGCAACGTCGGTACCGTAATTAGCTTCCGTGTTTCTGCTGATGATAGTCCTATACTCGCCAAGCAATTTGAACCGCAGTTCGAGCCAAATGACCTACTACAGATGCACAATCGTAACTTTATCATCAACATGGTCATCAACGGCGAGAAGGCTCCAGCCTTTAGCGCCAAGACGCTTAATCTGCCAGCTGCGCAAGACGACAACACCGGCCGGATTATCCAGTGGACGCGCGATAATTATAGCCGCAACCGCAGCGATATTGAAGCCGATATCGCCAACCGAATCCTACCGCCAGAAAACCTAGTCGTCAAAAAACCTGGTCCTGCCTATACGCCGCCAAAAACACCCGAACAGCGAGCCGCCGATCGAGCTGCTCGCACCGCCACCAAACAGCAACAAGAGCTAACACAGCCTATCGCCAAGCAGCCGTCGGTTAAGCTTGACAAAGGTGCAGTAGGGCTGCTACAAATAGACCACGGCCAAAACAACAAAAACGCTACAAAAGCCGCGACAGACAATGTCCCTAACGTATCAGACCCTACTAAGACTACTAGCGATAGCAATAAGCCAAAACGCAAACGCACTCGCAGCCGCCGGCGTAAAACTCCAGCTGCAAGCGCTTCTAGTTCGTAATCAACCATCACACCATGCCTCTACCACTAAAAATAGCCACTACGTCGCATGCTCATGACGCTCAAGTTGGCGAGATTATTGATCTATTATGCAAACCCAGTATCTGCGGCCCAATTTCAGACATACTAGGCCGAGATGCTTTCGTGGAAGCAGCTACCGACCTAACGCAGCGTTTATACTTGGGTGAGTACGCCGCTGCACTGGCCAGATACATCGATGAAAGCAGCAATACCATCAAACCAGTTGGCACAATTATCTATAGCCAGGACTCAAACGATCCTAAAATAGCAAATTTGGAACTAATCGTCGTACGAGAAAAATATCGACTCCGGCAAGTAGGCACGCAGCTGATGAAAATAGTCGAGGAAGAAGCGAGATTATTCGGCGCAATCCAACTACAAGCACAAGCACCCCAGAAAATGCCAGACCTACAGAGCTTCTTAGCAAAAAATGGTTTCTATTACAGTCGCATGGAAGAGAGTGAAGGCGGGGTTTTGTTTTTGCGGTATAAAAAAGATATTAAGGATAAGAAGATCTAAATTGTTAGGGAACTATAACGCGCAATAAAATGGCTTAGTATCTTACGCTGGTATTAAGAAGAATAGAAGTATGCTTATACTCATTACTTATGCTTATCGCAAGCTATGCCGTCACCGTCTCTATCAAGATGCGGCGAATACCCCGGTTCGCCGCGGCGCATATGGCTATAGCCGGCAGCACGCGCTTCTTTGCAGCTACTAAAATGTAATTCTGCCGAGGGAGCGGGTGTAGGTGTTGCTGGGCGTGGGCGTGGAGGAGTTGTTGAAGCTGGTTGCGGAGCGGCAGGAATAGGGGCAACTTGGCGAGGTGCAGGCTGCGGTCGCGCTTGCTGCTGTTGCTGCCGAGCTTTAGCTGCGGCAGCCGCTGCCTCTTCTTGCTTTTTCTTTTCTTCAGCGTCTCTCTTGGCTTTCTCGGCACGCTCTTTTTCTTCCTGCTTGGATTTTTCTAATTTGGCAATACGCTCAGAGAGCTGACCGCGTTTATCCTCTGGTAATTTATTGACATCCGACTTGGCGCGGGAGATATTCTCGTCGTTCGATTGCTGCTCGGCTTTTTTAACCGATTCCTCAGCACGTTTGAGGGCTTTTTCTAGCTCTTGTTTGTCATAATCAGCTTTCGTTTGGCGGTGAAACCTGATAGCTTTATCACCGTGGCGTTTGCCATCGATGACGGATATAGAAATATTGCTGTCGCCCTCTTTTATGTCTTTAATTTCATACTTAATATCGCCAGCTGAATTTTTATGCCCGTGTATGCTAGTCTTACCGTTAGCTACCTTTACCTCGGCAAGTAAGCTGACTCCTGATATTTTAGCAGAAATTTCGCGCTTGTCGGTGTGGTAATCAAGCTTAATGTTTTCGTCCACATTGGAAATAACGATAGGAACATTGTCCTTCTCAAGGCGAGACTGCTCCATTACATTGCTGGCATGTCCTATAACAGCAAGAGTAACGACAACTCCGCCAAAGATAAGCCAGCCACGCTTATACTTCTTAGTAGAGGTCTTATTCTTGCTCTCTTTCTGTTGTATTTGTCCAAACTTTTTTATAGCCATTGTTATTTTCCTAGATATCTTTAATTAATTTAACTATCCAATCCGCTTATAAACATATCACAACATACTCCAGACAACAATATAACTTATAGCTTCTAAACATTTAGAGCAATCGCCCTAGCAATTAAGAACCCTGAGACACCATCACTACATCTGCGAACCCCAAGATAGAGCACGACGGTAAAAACCTCATAGAAAAGATCATGCTATACTTACATTAATGGAAGTACTATTTGTCATAATCATAATTTTTGCCTTAGTAGCAATCGGAGTAAAAACAAATAATAATATCGCCAAAAAACCAAAGAGAGAATACGTATACGCTAAAAAAGCCTGCGCAATGACACAGCACGAGCTAATATTCTATAAAACCCTGCTTGAAGCAATAAGCGGCTGCGTAATCATCCCGCAAGCTCACTTAAGCATGTTTTTAGATCATAAGGTTTACGGACAGAACTGGAGCAGGGCATTTTCAAGAATCAACGGCAAATCAGTGGATTTTCTTATTTGCACCAATAATATGAAACCGCTCATAGCTATTGAACTTGACGACAACACCCATGATCGTCCTGACCGCCAAAAGCGCGACATTTTCGTTAACTCAATTATAAGCAATGCAAATATGCCCCTGCTGCGGTTTAAGGGGGATGAGTGGAATAGTGAAATCATCAAGCGAGAGGTCGCCCGCGCTATTAAAGAATCAACTCTCGAAAAACTATAGAACAAAAAGCGAACTAATTATCCGCAGGTTTCTTAAAGTAATGCCAGAATAATTATCTAACAATTGCCAATATTTCATAGATTCATAAAATACCATCTTTAGCGATCAAAGCCCAAACCATAATCAATAACACAAATTAGCGCGCCAAAAGCCATCAACAGCTCATAGCAATAAAAACATGGAACATGGCAAATATAGATTTAGAACATAAATATACCGGCAGACCCAAACAGGGCGGTAGCATAATTAATCGCCGCCGATACCTACAAAAGTTTACAAACTACATAAATTTATCTTGAAAAAAGACGATGGAGTAATCATGTTTCGTAGATAGTTTTAATGTCGCACAATGTCCGTTTTACGTCTTATAATCTATGTTGTCAGGATGATTAATCATACGTTCGCAAATAACGATTTTACTTGATACAAGCCGCAGCTTATTAATCTTGGTCTAAAATGGGGAGCCTTAACCACGCTACTAGAGTCATCTTTTACTTTTACTTTTACTTTTACTTTTTATTCGCTATATAAAAAAATACCGCCAACCAGCAGTTATATAGATATAAGTCCACGCACTCGAAAACAAACTCGAAATTTAAATTGTAGTAATTAGCACATGTTTATAGACTTAAGTTATCCACAGAAAAAATCTCAGCGCTGTGAGAATAAATTTGCATTTTTTCAAAAATATTATCCCCTACTACTTTTCCCGCCCCACCTGCTTTATTTGACTTTTTGCATTTTCAATATTTTAATATAGTTTTTTCACCTAGCCTTTTTAGCTGCTTAATAGAACAAAAGTAGAACATAACTCACCAATACAAGAGTAGCCTACTATCTAAAGCCTCTTTCTCATTTATAAAAAGCACGCCTACTCACCCGCACATCAATATACTCTGCAGCTACGCCTCTGTTCGTTAAATAGCGGATGGCACGCACCGCGTCTTCGACTTGGCCAGCCGCTGGGCGGTCAACTGTCATTTTAATCGAGTACCCCACCCCGTCGAGACTGACTAGCACCTGGCGAGTAGTACTAGCTGGCAGAATCATTTTATTAACAGTAAGATTGTTTTCTTTGAAATGCCCCACAACCTTACCGATAAACTGCAGGAAACGGCCGCTAATTACTGAATTGCCAACGCTTGCACGAATTCCAGTTTGATCCTCGACGGCGATAACTGACGTACCGAGGATATTACGTTCAAATACTACACCTGTGCTATCAACATAAGCTTTCGTGCTACCAGACTGCCAATAAACCACTGGCGAACGCAAATTAACCGAAAAATCGGCCGACCAGAGAGCACCTTTAGCTGGCGGCGACACGCTAGACACCTCTGGGTATCTACTTTGAATGGCTCGGCTAAGATTATTAGCATTGATGTTTACAGCCAACCGCTCGAGCGGATTAGCAGAGAGGTAATCTTGAATTGCTGCTGCATAATCGCGGGCGGCAGTTTGTACTTCTGGATCGTTACTAGTGCCGACAATTTGCACTTTCGGCTCGACAATAATCTGAGTAAGCAGCCACCCCAAACCAGCAATTAGCACTAATGCGCTAATCAACGCTAAGCGGATAGAGCGGCGTTTGCGCTTCAGGTTGTGCGCCTGCACGCGCGGTGATTGCAAGCTAGCCGATTGCTCATTAGGACTAGGCACCGAGGAAATGAGGCTACCAGTCAAGGTACGATTACGCCGAAATAGTGTTCCCGCACTAGGCGAGCTATCATTAACCACAGCACGGCGCCGCACAGGCTGTGCGGCGCGGCGTGATTTAGATTTTTTCGATCTCATACCAAACATGCTTGTGGTATTAATTATATCATTTTGCAGCGCTATCAGGGTTTGTTCGGCAGCTATTAGCAGCATCTAGAATCATATCAGCCATATCTTTAGCAGCACCAGGGTGCGCAAACGACAGAAAAGCCTGCCCCATTCGCCGTGCTTCTGCGGGATCGTCAATAACGTTTTTTATCTCGTCGACGAGCAGCTGCGGCGTTTTTTCCATTTGCATTTCATCAATAACTTTGACAGCGCCTTTATCTTCATACACCTTAGCATTTTTAATTTGATGACCACCGGTCAAAAAGCCATTCGGTACCAGAATCGTTGGCTTGGCCAGCGCCGCCAACTCGAGAATTGTGGTCGCACCAGCTCGTGCTACCACAACATCAGCCGCACCAAGCATATCAATCATACCATCGCTAACGAAATCGTAAACTTTAACTTGATCTATATCCTCTGGCAATCGCCGTCGAATCTCGGCATATTGGCCAGTACCAGTTATTAAAATTACGCTAGTGAACTGTGTAAGTTCGCTAATAGTATCTGCCACAGCATTATTCAACCGTTCCGCACCCAAACCGCCGCCAGTAACCAGCACTAACGGTCTGTTACTTGGAAATCCTAGTTTTTCCTTAACCACGCGGCGCTGTTGCTCGCTGTACGGCTTAAATCCCTCGCGGATTGGTACGCCAACGTAACGACTAATCGCCTTGGGGTACGGATAATATTCTAGCGGAGCACCAGTACCAATGCGATCAGCCCAACGTGCCAATACGCGATTAGTTAACCCTGGATGAGCGTCTGAGTCGTGAATTACCAGCGGAATGCGCAGCACATGTGCCGCCAAGCCGACCGGCATGCAAACGTAGCCTCCTTTCGTAAATATCACATCTGGACGCCAGGCAATCAGCTTCACTAAGCTCTGAACAAAACCCACGCACACCTTCAGCGCATCAATAAAATTTGGCCACACAATCGTCCGTAAGCGTAACAGCTGACGTACAACGCTAAGATTATGATAGCGGCGTAATTTACCGCTAGCAATGACATCTACGCGCACCGAGTTATCAAAGCTAGCCATAACATTGCGCGCTTGCTTGCTAAATTTGCGGTCAACCCAAAACCGCAGTTCTGCATCTGGCTGCTGTTTTTTAACTTCTCGCAACACGGCGACGACTGGAGTAACGTGACCCCCCGAGCCGCCGCCTACGGCTAATATCCGCATCTTGGCCTCCTATATCTATTGGTTTATGCGCAGTATATCGTGATAGCTGAAAAACAATCCCCAAAGCCGCGCCCGAAAACAGCATACTACTACCGCCAGCACTCAAGAACGGCAGCGTTATACCTGTTAACGGCGCTAAGTGAATCATTGATGCAATATTCATGAAAAAGTGCGCAAATAACCAGCCAAAAATACCCGCCACTACCAATCGCCTGGTCATATCTGGCGAATATTCAGCAACTCGCAAAACCCGCAGCAACAAAGCTGCAAACAGCACTACTACCAACACCGTCCCGGCAAAACCAAAAATCTCGCCAATTACGGCAAAAATCGAATCGTTAATTGCCTCTGGCAAGTAGCCTGTCGACTGAATACTCTTGCCGATACCGCGGCCAGTTAACCCGCCTGTCCCCAACGCAATCATTGCGTTTTTGATATGATAATCGTTATCGTCTTGCGAGGCTGATTTACTCGCTCCGAAAAACGTCGTAATCCGTTCCAACCGGTGCGGCGCCGTTACTGCCGTGAGCCCCAAAAACAGCACGCCCACTAATGCAATTTGCATCAGAGTTTTCATTCTTATCGTACTCACCATAAATATCGACGCCGCAGCCGCCGCTATCGCCACTCCCGAGCCCATGTCTTTTTGCAACACTACGACAATAAATAACAAAAAGCCGACCAACGCCGCTGCTGGATAGACTGTTTCTTTCAAGTCGTTTATCTTACCCTCTTGGTAGCGTTTACCTAAAAACACCGCCATATACAAAGTCATTGCTAATTTTAGCAGCTCGGACGGCTGAAAATTAACTGGCCCCAAGTGAAACCAGCGATAAGCGCCTAGCGTGTTCTGCGCTACTGCATCAATATGCAGAATATTTCCAATCAAAAAAAGCAAAAACGATAAGCCAATTCCAATCATCATTAACTGAAAAATATACTTCTTGAGATAATCAAACGGTACTAATACTAGCAGTACAAAACCACTAACTGCCAGGCTAATACCCATAAGCTGTTTGAAAAAGAAATACGTGCTAGAATAATCGCTGCCATAAGCACTATTCTGTAAATTAGCATACTGCGGCCCGACCGAATAAACAATTATCATTCCTACTAGCATTAACAACGCCGCACATAACACCAACCAATAATCAGGCCGGTGTTTACGCTGGATTTTGCCATCGGTAAATTGTACGTACCTGTCGCGGTGCCGAGCGCCAATCACGGAGCAATATGCCCCCCGGTCATCGCCATCGCCATCCCCACAAACGCCGCCACGCCAGCAATCACCCAAAAACGCATCGTCACTTTAGCCTCTGGCCAGCCTGATGCCTCCAGATGATGATGAATCGGCGCCGACAGGAATATCTTGCGATGGAATAATTTCTTGCTGGTCATCTGCAACAAGCTCGACCCAGCCTCGACCACGAACAATATGCCGATAATCGGCAGCAAAAACAGCGTGTTGGTCATCATCGCTACCACGCCCAAGCTCGTCCCAAAAGCAAAGCTGCCAACATCGCCCATAAAGAATCGCGCTGGAAAGATATTGAACCACAGATAACTCAGCAAAGCGCCGACCACTGTGAAGCAGAACGCCGCTAACTTCAAGTGGCCTTGCAGTAGCGCAATCACACCAAATGCCGAAAATGACGTTATCAGCAAACCGCCCGCCAAGCCGTCCAGGCCGTCGCTTATATTAACCGCGTTACCCGTCGCTACCACCACAAACACAAACAACCCGACAATCCACGCGCCCATTTGCCAATCGCCAACGTATGGGATATGCACCGACGAGTAGCCAAGCTTGCAGAAGAAGAACCAGCCCAGCACCAGCCCGACACCGATAATCATGGCAAATTTCACCCAGCTACGCAAGCCAGCATCCTTGCGGTTAGAGCCAAAAACGTTCAAAATATCATCAATCAGACCAATCGCCGCGCCGCCAACCAACGCCGCCAATGGCAGCCAAGTTTGCGCTCGATCCAGATTAAAGGCCAGCGTCACCGCCATAATCGCCACTACGGCAATTATTCCCGCCATGGTCGGAATATGCCGCTCGATTTTCTTCTTATGTAATAAGTTAAAAATCTTGAGTTTTTCGCCAGTTACCGCTGCCGTACGCTGTGTTTTCCAGAATTTATATTTGTAAGCAAAATATGTATATACTGGCGTTAGCAGCATCGCCAGTAGAAACGCCATCAAGCTCATTAGAAAAACAGAGTTCAATTCGTTTCCAAAAGTTACAATCGACATATTACCATTATACTCCCTACCCTACTCTCTCGGGGCTAATTTTAAGTATTTTATCATCCAGTTGGATATCTCGTTAAAAATAGGCTTGGCGTCCGAGCCGCCGCCCATACCGCGGCCGTCTGCCGCTATCTCTACCATGATAACGTAACGCGGAATTTTGCCGTATTCACCGCCAAAGCCCAGATAGGTACCAATCGTCTCGTTATCGTCATACTTGCCGTTAACAATCACCTGCGAAGTACCGGTCTTGCCGCCGACTAGCCAGCGTTCCGAGTCGTCATGCGGCTTATATGTCGCATAATGAGCCTGATGTACCATTTCGCGCACTGTCTGCGACGAAGCTTCGCTGATAGCACGAGCGCTAGTCTTCGCCGCCGTAGCCGCGAACTTGCCGCCATCACCCATCGTGCCGTTAATAATCGTTGGCGCGTGATATACGCCGCCATTAACTACCGAACAAAAACCGCTCGCCACCTGCAGCATTGTCACATTCATACCCTGGCCAAACACCATATTACTGTAACGCACAGCATTACCTTCTTGCTGTGCTGGCGAAATAACTGTGCCGCCCGCCTCATTCGCTAGCTCAATACCAGTCAGCTGCCCCAGCCGGAAACGATTATAAAAGTAATCATAAATCGTATCGCGAGCGCCGCGAGTAATATAAGAACCATTTCCCAGCCGCTGCGCAATCGTTACCATACCAGTATTCAGCGACCAGTTCAGCGCTGTCTGCATAGTGATGTCGCCATTCAAGAAGCTGTTTTTCGAAGCGTTATTGATTGTGATGTCTTCAACCTTGATTTTGCCAGTATTGTTGTAAGTACTCTGCGGCGAGATAACGCCTTTGTCGATTCCGGTCGCTACCGTGAAAGTCTTGACATCAGAGCCCGCTTCGTACGGATGCGAAATCGTATCATTGTTAAAGACCGACACGTCAGAAGTATTGATATTCGATGGATCATACGTCGGCATATTAGCCATTGCTAGCACTTTACCAGTACTTGGCTCCATGACGATAGCGCTTGCTCTAGTGGCTTTACTACGCTTAGCACCAGCCTCAAGCGCTGATTCGACTTGTGCCTGAATATTACGATCAATCGTCAAAATAATACTCTGGCCATTTACTGCCGGCTGGCGGACATTCTTATCGCCAATTGTCAGTGGTACGTCGCGAGCATCCGTCACCGTTTTGAGCATGCCGTCGCGCCCTGACAGAGTTTGGTTATTAGCTTGCTCGAAGCCATATACTCCCTTACCCTCGTGATTAACAAAACCCAAAACCTGGCTAGCCAATCGTCCTTCGGGATAAACTCGGCGCGTTCCAACTTCAAAGCCAATGCCTGCTAGCTTTTTCTTCTTGATTAATTCAGCCTGCGTCCGCGTAATATATTTCGTCAAAATTTGGTAGCGGCTAGGTTTTTTGTCGATCAGCGCCGCGAAACCATCAACTACGTTGCCGCCAGCGACGCTATTCAGCGTATCTACCACCGCCTGCTTGTCAGACACCTGTGTTGGATCTGCCCAAACTTTATAGACAGTCTCATTCATCACCAGCGGCTTCGGGTCGCTGCCGTCCATAGCGTAAATCTCGCCGCGCTGCGCTTTGAGCGTGAATTTCTTGATCTGTTCATTATCGGCCTGCTTTACATAGTAATCATGCTGCACTACCTGCACCACGAAAAGCTGCACTACAAAAATGGCCGAGACGACCAACACTATACTAAACAAAAAGCCAACTCTCGAGCGTCGAATAAAACGAGTTGGCGATACGCTCATGATCTTAGAACTCCTATTTGCTTACATACTGAGTATCAGCCGGGGTAGCCATCCTTTGAGCAACGCTGCTGTCTTTAACTGATTGCAGAGCTGTTAGGCGAGCATTCTCAACCGCCAAATCGCTCTTCTGCTCGGTCAACGTCGAAATTTTATTACTGACGTCATTTGACTCATAATCATAGCCCGAAACACTCCCCGCTTGTGTTAAGTATAACAGACCTAGCAGCGTCAAGAGAAGTGCAATAATAATCGCATTAGAAATCGGGCCGAGTTTGATAGCCGATGCAAAAGCAACTGTATTGCGGTTGCGCCCATAATTACCTTGGCGCCGGCTATTAAATTGTGTAGTTCGTGAATATGACATGTGGTGGATTCGTTTTTGTTATTTATTTTGACACTCAAAAGCCAGAGGAACGTTAGGAGAAAAACGAAAATTACGCTCCTCTGCCCTATGAGTTGTGTATTTTTGCCTAAGCGGCGCGGCGCACGACAGTGATGTCATGCTGAACGTCGGCTTGGACTTGTACTTGGATGCGGCGAGTCATGCTACATCTTCCTTTCTGTTTTTATATTTTCACAGCGACACGAAGCTTAGCACTTCGCGAACGCGGATTGTGAACATCTTTAGTGGCTCCATCGACAGGATGCTTCGTAATGATACGAAGTTCCGCCTCGTAGCCGTTCTTGGCCTGTTCGGCAAAGTATTGCTTAACAATACGATCCTCCAGGCTATGAAAGCTAATTACACCGACTCGCCCGCCCTGCGACAACAGCTCGGGTAATAATGGCATAATCGCTCGTACTTGCTCAAGCTCATCGTTTACAAAAATCCGAATCGCCTGAAAAGTACGTGTCGCCGGATGCGTTCGCTGGCGCCGTCCGACGTGCGCCTTCAAGATAGCCGATGCTAAATCTTCAGTTGTCGCCAGCGGTCTAGCCTTAATAATCGCAGCAGCATAACGCCGCGCAATATTTGGCCGCTCTTCGCCGTAATCGCGAATAATCCGCTCCAGCTCGCTCTGCGAATAGGTGTTAACCACCTGCTCTGCAGTTAAAGCTTGCCGCCGATCCATCCGCATATCCAGCGGACCGCTATGCGAAAATGAAAATCCTCGCTCAGCCCTATCAAGCTGTGGTGACGACACCCCCAAATCAATCAATATCATATCAAACCGCTTACCTATAGCAATCAGCTGCCGGGCAGCGCTGACAAAATCAGCGTGTATTAATTCTGCCCCTTTGCCGACAAATGCCGCTAGGTTTGCTTGTGCAAATTCATCGCGATCGACCAAAGTCATTCCGCGATAATTATGCGTTCGTTCGACAATGGCGTCCGCATGTCCGCCGTATCCAGCCGTCAGGTCGAGATAACTCTCGCCATCTTTAGGATTAAGCAACCGCACAACGTCATCAAGTAATACCGGAACATGAAGTGGTGGATGTTCTTTAATACTCATTCCCCCATCATACCACATGGTCTGATAGAGGTCTCGAGATCACCAATCCGATAGCGAGCTGTTTGTTTTCGCATAGGAGTTTTTGTTTTTGTATAGTCAAGCATGCTCAAATTACGAGAATTGTCAAACAATTCATATTTCGTCTAAGCATACCTTTGAGAGACTTGTGTGTGAGGTGGAGTTTTTGGGAGGTGTTGTGTTAGAGGAAAGAACTTTCGACAATTTTAGCGTGGGTCGATATTCCACTGCTCACTATCAGGTTGTTGATCTCGAGGATGTCCAACTTCGAATTGTAAAAGTGCCACAAACTATACGGCTACGCGCCCAAAGACAGCGTCGCCCGCGATACGTAAGCATCAGGTACGCAAACCAAGACGCCCGCCCTACCGTACATAGATTGGCTAACAGCTGCGTCGGTCATAACTACCCTACTTTCTTTGTTATTTTTACGCGGTGGTGTTTGTTTTAGCTCGAGACTGTATCTCTTGCCTTGCCACTGGCTTTATCATACAACGTTTCATCATGCTTGTGCAATACCTTTTTTACTAAAAATGATAACTTCTTTACTTTTCCACAAAAACGTGGAAAACTATAGTGTTTATATAAGCAAATAGACGCTATATCTAGCGTCTATAGAGGTAAGCCATGACAGAAAACGCTGCTTATGCAAAGTATATACGCATCAGCTGGCGCGCCACCGCATCTGGATCATGCCGGATAAAACTGCGCACTGCGGCAATCGGGTCGCTTGATTGCGCGCCCGCCCATATATTTTTAGCTAGGATACCAGCCCCGCGAAACTCATAATGTTGGCGTTTAAGTTCGCTAATATCATATTGCACCGTATGTTCGCCGTCATGAGCATACTTCGTCATTAACTCTCTCGATGGTTCGTCGGTATTGAAGACGACATAGTCTAGAAACTCGCTGCCCGCCAAACGCTCAATTTCGCTGGCAAAATCTGCCACGCTCAAACCATCCGTCGGACCGGGTTTGGTTACTAGATTACAAACAAAAACACATTTCGCCCGCGTCGCTGCCAATGCTTCCTGAATTTCGCCAATTACCAGCGCTGGCGCCAAACTACCGTAGAGATTACCCGGCGCAATCACCACCATATCTGCTTCCAAAATTGCCCGAACTGCCGCTGGATGCGCCACCGCCTCCGGTTCTAGCCATACCTTTGGCTGCTTAGCAATATCGGCATGCGCGATCTTGAATTGCCCTTTGATCGGCTCGCCCGAAGCGCTCTCGACACACAGCGTAATATCAGTTAAAGTTGTCGGAATTACCCTGCCTTGAATATTGAGAACTTGGCTAGCCAACTGTACCGCTTCACCGAAGCTACCAGTCATTTTCTCGAGCGCTGTCAAAAACAGATTACCGAAAGCATGCCCCTTCAAACTACCATCATCGAAACGATAATTAAACAAATCGCGCACCCGCGGACTATCGCTCAGTGCTACTAAGCACTGCCGTACATCGCCTGGTGGCAACACACCCAGCTCATCGCGCAACTGCCCTGTCGAGCCGCCATCATCCGCCATATTGACCAGCGCTGTCAAATCAGACACGTATTTTTTGAGACCTGTTAACAGCGTGAAACTGCCAGTGCCGCCTCCAATGACTACAATTTTTGCTCCGCTGTCGCCATGCTCTTCGCTCATTATTCCCCTTCTGGCGTGCTCGCTTCGCTATCGCCGCGCAGCTCCTTCTTGCCCTTTAATTCGTATTTGATACCAGTCATATCGCTAGTCATATAGTCATCGTTGAGCAGATTAACGAACTTCGCCGCATCCTTGGCATCCATAATAATAATCTCGCCAGTAGCATCGTCCGTCATTAGTTCCAAGCCCATCTCATCGGCTTGCTCAATAACCTGATCCTGCGTCACCAGACCGACGTCGACTTTTTGCAGCTTAGTTACTAACGATTTAGTATCGCGCACCAACGCATCAAAAGTCATACCTTCAGGGAACTTTAACTTAAAATTTTTCTCGATCTCAGCAATTTTTTCCTCGGCAACAGCGAACTGCTTAGCGTCGTAGCCAAACAAACGAATGAATTTCGACTCGTTAAAGGCAAAGATATCACCGCCGGCAATCAACACTTGATTATCTGGCGTAATTTTTAGGCCGACATCAGCACTGAACGGTTGAAACGAATCGCCGTTATACATCCAAGCGGTTGCGCCTTTAAGCACTTGTGACTGCGGTAAAATCTTAGCCACAAAAAACGGCTCGGCCCCCTGGCGGCTGAAGCGCGCTACAATTCCCTTGACCTTCTTGAACTCATGGTCGCCTTCGCGGAACACTTCTAGCGTTTCCTCGCCGTAGCGAATCTGCTCAATCACCTCTTGCGCGTGATCTACCCGGTCCAAGGTAGTACGCTCCAACACATTATCCTCAGCAGCCGCCGCTTCAAAGTCGCGCACCATCATACCAGTAGCCGCACCAGTTTGTACCTGGCTAATCATGTCGTAAAGGAATAATACCTTGAGCTGCGCCTTGAGCTCCTTGGCGTAATTAGTGGCATAAACAGTGTAGCCCTTGGTAAATAGAAATAAGTCGATTTCGAGCTCGTCCTTATGCGCATCAGCTTGGTTCGCCCAGAGGAAAATATCAGTTGGCTCTGGCGACTGGTCATCAGCCGGTGTTGATTGGTCATTATTCATGATATATATTCTACTACAATTATTAGGCGCTATTCTACTATTGCACGGCATCTTCGCCAAAATGTTTTTGCAAGCGCATTTTGATTGAACCGTGATGGCGGCCAAGTTTCTGGCTCATCGCAGCAATACTTTCGCCGTTAATGAACATTTGGCGCAATTCATCGTCATCAGCCTTAATCCATGGTTTATAAGCATTAGGATAAGTCTGGCGCATTTTAGCAATTTTAGCCGACCAGCTAGAATTGGCGCTGTTCGCTTTTTTGGCGGGCGTAAGTTCGCCGGATGCGCGTTTGTCAGCTTTTGGCTGTAAGTGCGCGAACTTTTTAGCATCATCTGCCGCCCGCGCGCGCAGCTGCTTGTCAATAGCATAGGCTTCGTCGCTCATCTGCAAAGCCATGCGGTTAATACCCGTCAAATACAAATTATCAATATCGCGCACCCGGCTAAGCGCCACATAGCCCATGCCCGGCACAAAGGCTTTGCGGAGGTCAATTCGCGCACTATCCAGCGTCATGCCTTGGCTTTTGTGGACAGTAATCGCCCACGCTAAACGCAGCGGAACTTGGCTAATGCTAGCTCGTTTGCGCGTCCCATCGCGCAACTCCCAAGTGTCAGGCTGCATCGTCACCGTCCGGCCATTACGAAACTCCACTACCGGATAATCCGTCGCTGGCTCGAAATCAACCACCATGCCGATACTGCCATTAGCATAACGCCGCGCCTGATCGTTTTTGACCGCCATCACTAATGCGCCTATTTTGAGCGTCAGCACCTCTGGCGCTAGTACGCTGCGCTGCAAATTATCAACGTAGTTGTTACTACCAGTAGTGTGGCGTTGATACAACACCTCGTCGCCCGGCAATTCAGCCAGCCTGGCTTGATTAATTCTATCGACGTCAACATTCACGGTATGCAATTCTGTCAGATCTGCTCCGGCTGGCGGTTGATATTCGGTCCGCTCTAACAGCTGCTCGGCGTGGCGGCGGCGCAAATCGCCAGCCCGCATCGCCGTCAAGATTTCTAGCAGCGTATCGCCGTCGCGCTGGCGAAACTGCTCGCTCAGATACAATACCGTCGGATCAAGCTCGCGCCACGCCGATGAATTCACTACAAAACCGCCCTCGCGGCCTTGCGCTCGATTAACTGGCGGCAGCTGAAAGAAGTCGCCAGACAGTACCACTTGAATGCCGCCGAACGGCTCGTCGACTCTCTTGCGTACTAAACGGCAAACTTCGTCAACCATGTCCAGGCGGTAATCGTGCAACATGCTAATCTCATCAATAATCAAGACGTCGGTTTTTTCGATAATTTCGCGGCGGCTTTTGCTAACATGCTCGGCAAAACCATTCGGCAGGCGGTCGCTGACGCCAATCCCTGACCAGGCATGGATTGTCGCGCCGCCCAGATGCGTCGCCGCTAGCCCGGTCGTCGCCGTCACCGAGACATATTTGCCGCTAGCCTTGCTCAAGTTGATGAATTGATTCAGCACAAAAGTCTTACCCGTTCCTGCCGGGCCGGTCAGCAGTGCGCTTTCGCCGCTCAATAATATTTCTAAGGCTAAATCTTGCTTCACTACCCTTATTATACAACTTAAGGCGCGGGACTACTTATCCCAAGCAAAGCCGTTACCAAAATGACCGTAGCGCGCTGTTGGTTCGTATTGCGGACGAGCCAGCTGCAACTTATCAATAATACCCGCTGGACTGAGATCATAGCCGGCGATTGGCTGCTCAACGCCGTCAACTACCGCTGTAGCCTCAACCGGCTGGTCGTGGCCAATTGCGTACGCCAAGCGCACCAACACTTCCTGAGCTGCAAACTTTTTAAGATAATCAACTGCGACCCGCCGCGCCATATAGGCACCGCTGCGATCGACCTTAGTGGCGTCCTTGCCGCTAAACGCCCCGCCGCCTAGCGGAATCCGCGGGCCATAATTATCAACTGCTAATTTGCGCCCGGTCAAACCAGCGTCCGCCGCGAAACCGCCAATTTGCCAATCGCCTGCCGGATTTATATGCAGAGAAATGCCATCAAAATCACCTGCCACATATTTTTGCTGCGCAAACCACTGCCGCACTGCAGCCGCCAGCTCGTCGTGCGGCGCATTCTGGAAGCTGGCGACAATCGCCGCAATCTGGCCGCCATAAGTCGTCACCTGCGTTTTGCCGTCATACGGCCATTTCTCATACAAAAAGCGGTTCAAGGCCCGCGCTAAAGAATACTCTAGCGGCAATAATTCCGGCGTCTCAGCGCAAGCATAGCCAATCATCACCCCTTGATCGCCAGCACCGCCCGCGTCCACGCCCTGAGCGATCTCTGAGCTCTGGCGTGCAATCCGCTCAATAATTTCCACGTCGTCGCCAGCCATCCGCCGCGCAATCTGCTTGACGTCAACTAGCTCGCTCGACGATACCTCGCCGGTTAGAAACAACGCGCCATGGCCGCCGCAAGCTTCAATCGCCACTCGGGCTTGCGGGTCTTTGGCAAGATACGCGTCCAGAATAGCGTCGCTGATTTGGTCGCAAATCTTGTCCGGATGTTTTGGCGAAACGCTCTCGGCCGTACGATATACTGCTTGATTATTAGATTCTACAGACATAAAAACTCCTTTCTATCTGCCCCGCTACAAGGCCAAGAAAGGAGCCGCAAAGACAATATCTCTCCTGGTCAAGCAGGCTGGAATTAGCACCTTGCTGTAAAAGCAGGTTGCCGGCGAGTCATCAGGCCAGTCCCTCGTCGCACTCTGGATATTAAATTATTAACAAGTTCATTATAACACGCCTCACCCCGCCGAATCTAGATCGACAGTAAAACAGCCAAGGCTCTCGCTATAGACGAACGCCAGCCCGCGCTTTGTTCGCCCACTCATCCGCTAGCTCGTTCTGCTCGTGGCCGACATGGCCGCGTACCCAAACCAGCTTCGGCTGCGTCGATTGGTAAAGCGCGTACGCTCGCTGCACGAGATCAAGGTTCTTAATTTCACCGCCTTTTTTACGCCAACCTTTAGCAGCCCAGCCTGGCGCCCACTTGGTTAACACATTGATCCAAAATTCGCTATCGCTATGAATTTCGCACGGCTCATCGCCAGCTAGCTCCATCGCTGCAATCAGCGCCATGCCCTCCATACGAATATTCGTCGTCTGGCCGTCTTCGCTACCCAAAGCTACCGGCTGGCCGTTTTCAATTACCGCATAACCGCCTGGACCCGGATTTGGGCTAGCACTACCGTCTGTAAAAAATACTCTCACTTCTTTCCTGCTTTCTAAATATCGCGGACTGGCCGCAGCAGTTTCAGCTCGTCTGGCATATACCATTTATTACCGCGGTTGTCCTGTTCATATTTATATTCAATCATGTGGTCGGCCTGGAAGTAATCACCGGTACCGACGATCTTGTACTGAATATACATTTTACGCACTGAATCGCTCTGCGGCATCGGCCCGCGATACAAACGCAGTTCGAAAATCTCACCCGGTTTGAGAAATTTATTCAAGTCGCCTCGCTGCCCTAATATCTCATATTTATCAAGCTCCACGTCAAAGCTCGCGTGGTTGCGAATATGCGCCCACACCTCGAGGTACTTATTGTCGCCCGACGGATGCGCCTCGGTGCGCTCAACCTCTATCTCGGGAATCACTTTTTGCCCGTTAGCCGAGTGATATTGATCGGGCTGAGGCTTACTGTCTGACTTCCTAGTATCTGCAGCAACCCCTGAAGCGTCTTTATCGAAGTTATCTTCGCCACTACTGCCGCGATTATCTTGCGGCGAGACCATATCATTATTATTAAGACGCGCCAAATATTCGTCATCACCATCCGGCTCGCCAAAAATTAAATCACGCAACCATCCCATACATCTATTGTACCGTATTTAGACAAAGCTACACATACGCTATATATAGTGCCACTATATATAGCGTATGTACTGCCGTGGAAAAATCAGGGAAATCTTTGAGGCACACTAGACTACTGTTATTCTACTTATGTTTGGCACTCTTGACACGCGAGTGCCAACCAATTACAATAAAATGTAGAGCAAAAGCTCGCCAAATCATAAACGAAAGGAGTAATACAAATGAGTAAACTCGTTCGATTCGACCCGTTTGCCGAAATGGATGCCCTGCAGCGCCATTTCTTTAATGACGACAACTGGATGCCGCGCCAAGTGCGCTCGGTCGGCTTACCTACCACTGATGTTTACATGAAAGATAACGCGCTAGTCGTCGAGGTTCATCTGCCGAAATTCGATGAAAAAGACGTCAATATTTCTGTCGAAAACGGCAACTTGGTCATCCAAGCCCAACGGCACGAAAAAGAAGAAGACAAAGAAAAGAAGTACGTCGTACGCGAGTCGAGCAGCAGCTTCTACCGTAGCGTCCAGCTGCCAGAGCGCGCCGACGCCGATGCTATCGAAGCACACCTGGACGACGGCATCCTGAAAGTCACCGTGCCAGTCACGCCAGCGCCAGAGCCAAAGAAAATTACCGTCAAATCACGCGGCAAGAAGAAAGAGTAAGCCTTTCTCAGCTTTGGCCGTCAAGAAGGCCTCGGGATTACCCGAGGCCTTTTGCTAATAACGAAATCGCAGTCTAGCTAGAAAGCGTCAAACTATTCCGCGTATTTTTCAACGAACCGCCGCAATATCTTGACCGGCTCGGTTACCAATTCCGATTCGCGGTACGCTGCATCGATCAGATCTTGAGCTTCCTCTGGCGCGAAATAACCGGCGTGCTTATAAATATTAATCCGCAGCGCCAAGCCATCAGCATCAAGCTCGGGATGGAATTGCGCCGCATAAACATTTTTCCCGGCGCGCAGCAATTGTATACAGGTCGCAGAACGCGCTAACACCACGCTGTTCGGCGGCGCCGTGTCTGTCCCCTCTTTATGCCCGACGAAGCCGCGAAAACTAGCCGGCAAGCCAGCCAGCAGCGGATCATCCTGCGCTTCCGGCGTCAAATTTATATCCACCGCGCAAACCGGCTCGCCATGATCGAAATCCGTCCGGCCGCCCAGCGCCGTTACCAGTGCCCCCACACCCAAGCAAGTGCCTAAAAACGGCTTATCCTCGGCTGCAATCCGGCGAAGCAGCGGCATGATATAATCTTCAAACTGCAATTGTTCCGGCGATTTTTCCTCTGGCGGATAAGCAAAATTAGCCGGCCCGCCGCCCATAAAAATACCGCTATAATCATCCAAATTAACTGGCGAAAACTCGCCGCGGTCAAGCCGCAAGCGCTGCAACTGCTCCGGCTGCAAACCGCCAAATTTCAAAAAAGCTGCATATTCGTCGTTAGACGCTTCGTCCTCGGGACGGGATTGTAAAAGAAGAAAAGGTTTTGTCATAAATCTTAGTATAGCGCTTTTTAAGCTCAATGGCTACCGTCAAAAATCACGAGGCGTTAAATCTTCGGCCGACTCAACGTAACGAAGCCACGGAAAATACCGGAGCACGTTGTCTTGATGCAGCACTTCTGCCAAAGGCGCTGATTTAACCGTAATATCTTCGCCAGCGTCAAGATGCTGTGCTGCTCGATGTAACGCTCCCGTAACCAGGAGCAAATAGGTAAACCACTCGATTTTCTTCTCCATCTGCACGACATCTAGCAATACCCAATCAGAATCAGGAAAAGTACAGCCTGTTTCTTCTCTCAATTCGCGCTGCGCCGCTACAAATACCGACTCGTCGCTAGGATCAACTCGGCCGACTGGCAAATGGTTATTGCGGATAATCCCGCCTGGCTGCTTTTCGTCGATTACTAGGACATCGCCAGCATGGTCGAGCGCAATGACCATCACAGTATCTGGACGGCGCAGCATTTCAAAAGTTTCTACGCTGCCATCGGGCATCTTTTGCAGCCATTGATGTACTTCATAAATCTCACCTCTAAAAACACAACCTGCTTCCCGAGGAATCAGACGAGCACCTTTCGGCAAAACACGTTCGGTCATTACACTATGCCCTCAACTTTTTCATCAAAATATCATAACCGTCAGTCACCTCATCTTGACGGCTGATGCCCAGTTCCACCATAATGCGCCACAGATCATCGGTTATCGCGGCAGAATCGACATTCTCGTCAGCTAATCGCTCTAATTCCATAAAGTCGCCTAAACCCTCCACCGAGTCGATGCATACTTTCACGCTCAATACTATCCAGCCGCCCAGTCACCGATCGTTTTAGGGTGAATAACGTCCGCTTGGTTTCATTTTCTCCTTGTCCATGCGTTTCGGTACGCACCCGCAGCCAAGGCACTGTATTGCCGTCGCCGCCAGCTTCTCCCGGCAGACCAAATACTTGATCGCGTTGATGCACTGGCTCGCCAAGAGCAACACCCTTACCCGCCAGCGTAGCCAACAGCCCTTCTTTATCTTGCAACCTAACTTTTATCTCAATTTCTCTCATATATAAATGATATCACGTTTAAGACACATCCACAGGACCGATGATATCCGTATTGCCAAAGTAAAAATCGGTTAAGACCTGCCGCCATGGCGTGCTGGTTGCCGCAGCATATATCATTTTGCCGATATCGCCATGGCAAGCCAACAACACCGTTTGATCTGGGTGTTGATGCGCCATGAAATCAAGCACCCGCTGGCCGCGAGCCAATAACTCAGGAAAAGTCTCAGCGCCGTCAGGATGTAAAAAATAGGTCACGTTTTCTGCTTTGATGATGTCCGGCGCACAAATTTCCTCAATATAAGCGACCGGCTTACCAGTCATAACGCCAAAATCACGCTCGATTAAATCGTTGTGAACTATCGGCTCGGCAAGACCCAGCGCCGCCGCTACAATCGCTGCCGTCTCGAAAGCTCGACCAAGCGGCGATGCATACACCGCGTCAAAAACTAGTTCCCTATCCTTGATGTGACGCGCCAATTGCCGTGCTTGCTGACGTCCCAAATCGGTCAGCGGCAGGTCGCGATGGCCGTTCAAAATCCCGCGCACATTGTCTTCATTCTGGCCGTGGCGAGCGATATAGATAGTAGTCATGAACCTTAGTATATCATCTCTATCAGGCGGCGAGGAACCTCGTAGAAACCCTACTTACCACTAAAATTCCTTGTTATCAAACCATCGATACGTCCCGCGAATGACGCTCCAGCCAATCAGCAATCGCATCAATATCGAAATGATCGGTCGCGGCGCGGACGGCGAAATCTTCTAGTTCAACAGCTGCCGCGGTCATTATCCAGCCATTTCTCGCCAAAAAGATACCAGCAATCGTCACCGCTGTACGCTTATTGCCATCGGTAAAGATATGATCTGCTATACAATTACGCAAATAAACCGCCGCCTTTTCGTGGACTGACACATATTGCTCCTCACCAAAAACAACTGTTTGCGGCGCAGCCACCAGCGACTTTAGCCCCAGCTCATCGCGTACGCCATGCGAGCCGCCAAAATCCTCAATTATCCAAAAATGCAGCTCTAGAATTTCGTCAATCTCCAGATAGCGAATCATCGGTCTGCCAAGTTTTTCAGCGTTTCGCCGTACTGCTTTTTGAAATCATCATAATCCTGACGAAGCGACGGCTTATTTGCTTGCTCAATTGGCTTTACCTGCTCAACCGTTAATCGCACCTCGTCGCCATCGCGAATCCCCAGCGCCCGCAAATCCCGCGCCGGCAACGTCACGCCGCGACTGGAACCAATCTTGATAACCTTCTGAATTGTAGTGATTGTCATGCGAATATTATAACAAAATTATAATTTTATTGCAATATTAGCGAAACCAAATCAATATTTACCGCACGATTTCGCTATGCAGCTCCTGCCATTTCATATGCGCCCCATAAGCTCGAGCTGGCGCGTCAACCTCACTTTCCTGGAGCAACAACTCCTCAGGGTCGATAAACATTACTTCGTCACCCTCTTCACCTGGCATAAAATCAAAATTCTCTGGCCAGACGCGGCAATAAAAACAGATCTGATTAGCGTCAATCCGCTCAATATACATCTCGTCCGACGCGTCAAAAAGTTGATAGCGCAAACCGCCCTTGTAGCCAACTTCTTCATACAGCTCGCGTTTCAGAGACGACTCAATCGTCTCGCCAAAATCCATACCACCACCCGGCAAATCCCAATACGTCCGATCAATTTCTTTGACGACCAAAATCTGCCCAGCATCGTTATAAATCAAGGCTTTAAGCGAAATGCGATACAAACAATCCAGATGATCCGTGCCATCTAAATTCTGCGTGATGATATGTCCTTTGGTAGTGTTTGACATGAAAGTAATTATACTACACCTGAACGCCAAATGGCTGATACCATCTCACCTACCGTATATTCTGTCTTTCCAATACCCATGATTAACTGCTTATTGGGTGTTAACAAGTTGGGAATTATCTAATTGCAATACTCTTTTATTTTACCGGCATATTCATTCAAAAGATTCTTTGAATAGATTTTTTCCTTTTTTGAATTTCTAACTTCTTTCCAAAGAATAGAAGCCACTTTTAATTTATTCGAATAGTTGCGGCTATTTTCATCTGCACAGAAATCCTTTAAAAATTGATTCCATTGACAAACCGAATTATCATACTTGGCATAATCTGACTCTCCATAATAAACTTTTAGCATATCTTGAATGGTAAAACTCAAATCATTTTCTCTCTTTACTTTTCTCCAAGCAGTAGCCATATCAGCAGTAAATTTAAATGGTGAGATACCCGTTAAAGCAGAAAAATATTCTCTGAATTTTGCGTTAAAAGAAAAACCACATTCAAGCAATAGCGTATCTAACGTAATATTTTCAACTTGCTTCTTTTCATTTTTTATTGATGACTTTTTAATCAAATTACCCTTAAAGTATTGCTCAATAATATAATTGAGTTCCTGTTTTGTACCTTTATATTCTAATCCTAATGACTTGCATATCTGTGAAATTTCTTCACGATACCAATAGTATTTATTAAACTCATCAAACGATGTAATTTTATCAAACTCAGGTCTACTTTCTATCAATATTTTCACTCCTCAAAACCAATTTACTTTTTCATGTCTAGTATCTACAGCTCCTCAACCTTCACCCGCCTCTGCCCCGTCGTATCCCGCTCGCGCACGGTGACGGTGCCGTCCTCCAGCGTCTGGAAGTCGATGACCACGCAGTGCGGGGTGCCGATTTCGTCCTGGCGGCGGTAGCGTTTGCCGATGTTGCCGTTGTCATCCCACATCACCCGACCGGGGTTAGCTTTGGCGAGCTGGGCGTAGACTTCACGGGCTTTTTCCACCAATTCTGGCTTATTTTTCAGCAGTGGTGAGACGGCAAATCTGACCGGCGCCAAATGTTCTGGCAACGCCAAATACACCCGCTTTTCACCGTTTTGCTCATCCTCACGGTACGCGCCCGACAGTACCGCCATCAGCGCCCTCTCCACACCAAAACTCGGCTCAATGACGTGCGGCACAAATTTTGTGTTCGTCCCCTTGACGGTGTATTCCATACTCTTGCCACTGACCCGCTGAATGTTCATCAGGTCAAAATCAGTGCGGTAGGCGATACCCATCAACTCCTCACAACCAATTGGATAATCGTATTCGATGTCGATCGTCTTTTTGCTATAGTGCGCCCGATCCTCCGCTGGTACGTCCAGCTCGTGGATGTACTCTTGTTTAAGACCCAGTTCTGCCAAAAACGCATGCGTCGCCGCCAGCAGCTCATCAAATGCCTCCTGCCAATGCTCAGGGTCGACAAAATATTCAATCTCCATCTGCTCAAACTCCCGAGAGCGGAAGACGAAGTCGCGCGGCGCAATCTCATTACGAAAGGCTTTGCCCTGCTGAGCGATACCAAACGGTAGGTTCGGGTAGAAACTATCGACGACGTTTTTGAAATTAGTGAAGATACCTTGGGCGGTTTCCGGGCGGAGATAAGAAATGCTATCCTCACTCTCGGTGACGCCAACGTGCGTTTTGAACATCATATTAAACGTTCGCGATTTACTTAGCGGATTACCATCGGGGCTTTTGATGCTCTGCTTGGCAATCGCCGCATCCATCTGCTCCATCGTCATGCCATCTACATCAACGCCGTTGTCCTTGAGAATATGATCGGTGCGAAAACGGCGGTGATTGACCGTATCTTCGCACAGCGGATCGACGAAGGTATCCACATGTCCACTCGCCTGCCAGACCTTCTGATTCATCAAAATCGCCGCATCGACGCCGTACATGTCGTCGCGCTCATCGACAAACCGACGCCACCACAAATTCATAATATTACGCTTCAGTTGCACACCCAGCGGACCATAATCCCAGGTACCAGAAAGACCGCCATACACATCCGACCCCTGATAAATAAAGCCGCGGCGTTTGCACAGGCTAATAATTGCTTCCATTTTTGCTTGACTCACAAGAAGTCTCCTTTCTCCTCTCTGCGTTGGTGAGCGCGAGCACTTAGCTCTTTATGTTTTAGTATAACACGCTTTGGTTTTTGATGGCTTCACTGCAATACGGACAATTCAACAACTAAACGCCCGCATGCTGGCGAGCCAATAACCAGCAACCCGGCAATATCTGCTCGACCCCGCCAATTTGCGCCACCAGACGCAACGATTTATTCGCTGCTAAGCGCAAAAACTTAATATGATCAGCGGTAAGCTCTCCTTGTTCGCTCAGTCGCAAGCCTCGCTCAATTGAATCATACATGTAGCGCTTTTGGCGATCGAGCGGTTGGCCAGCAACATCGTTCACCAAACTCAGCTCATAGCCGGTTAGCTCAGCGTAGCGCAAATAAAACCATACTTGCACCAACTGCAAAGAAACCACATCACCCAAGCCTGCCAGCGTCTCGCTCAGCACTTCAAACCATTCTGGGATATCGACGTCGCGACTGGCGCGTTCAACCAGTTTGATACATTCATAACCAAATTGCAAGCGATCATAATCCTGCAAAATCTGGCGGTAAAAACGATCAAGCCGCGCCTGCGTAATCGTATACAGGCTACCTTTACCGCGACGCAACACTACATCGCTAACCGCAAACAGCTCGATACCGCCCGCCAAGCGGCTTTTCTCGCGCCGTACGCCGCGCGCTATAGCACTGCGTTGCCCAAGCGGTGTTAATAGCGTCAAAATGCGATCTGCCTCGCCGTAATTCGTCCGGCGCAGCACTATCGCTTTAGTACGTTCAATAGCAGTCATACTGCCACCTCTCGCACCGCTTTGGCAATATCATCTGGATGCATTGATACTTTATCTAATAATAATCGCACGCCGTACGGCCGCAACTGCTCGAGAGTGATGTCATTTGCACTTGTTGTACACACGACAACAGGAATGCGGCCTAAGTCGTCATGCGATTGCAACTCGTGCAGCAGCACTAAACCATTCGGGCCCGGCATGAATAAATCAAGAATAATCGCCGCGGGTCGAAAACTATCTATCAAATCAAGCGCTTCTATGGCATTTGGAGCGCTCTGGACTACCATATCATTATGCTCAAGGCGCCGCGTAAACAGTTTCGCTAGCCACTCGTCATCATCAATTACTAGCACGCGCGTCATAATAGCCTCAGCTGTGTCGACGCTGGTACATCAACATAAAAAGTTGCGCCATCGCGGTGACGGATAACGCCAATTTGTGCGCCAATTGCTAAAGCAAACTCATTAGCGATAAACATACCCAGCCCGCTGCTGCCTGGACGGTTATGTAGCGGCAGCGGCTCGCGTAAACCCTGGCGCAACGCCCGCCAAGCTCGCGCTGGAATTGCCGGCCCAAAATCGCGTACCCCAATCCGTACCCGCTGATTGTTGTTGGCAGTCTGTACCGAAATCGCTACTGACGAATCATCAGCGCTGTAGTGCAGTGCGTTATCAGCAAAGTTAGCAACGATTCGCCGCAATAAATCACGATTTGCCACCATTAGTCGCTGACGAGATTTTACCTGGGTTTTTAGAGATTTATTATGAGCATGATACAGCGGTTGAAGTTCGCTCATCACTTCGCTACAAAGACCAGCCGCATCAATCGCTTCTAGTGTGAATAAGGCGTTTTCTAGGCGGCGAGCTTTAGTTAAATCTGTCGTCAAGCGCAGCGCCCTTTCGGCCGTCAGTGTGATCCGCTGCGCCAAGACAGCCCGCTCAAGCGCCGTATACTCCCCTGCTTCTAACTCAATCGCCAACTGGCGAATCAGAGCAAGCGGCGCTTTCAGTTCGTGCGCCGCTACCGCAAACGACGGTGAATCTGCCCACAAACCAGCCTGCGCCTTACCCTCCTGCATACACCTAGTTTAGCATGCTGCAGCAGGCTGTTCTAGCACAAGCAAAACGCTTATTCGTTGAATTTGAGAGTCTTCAGCAGTTTCTCGTAGTCAGCAGTGAAAACGTCGCCGTCAGTACGCATCGTCAGTGTACGATCGCGCATCTTCAACAGTACTGCTGTACCGTAAGTGTCCTTGTCAAAATTACCGACCAGCTTGGTGCCCGTATGCTTACCATCGTTGTAAACACTCGACTTCAGGTCGCCTCTTTTAATTAACGGATCGTAAGTAGACACAGATTTGTCATAAGTCTTTTGCTCAATCGTTATCCTCAGGGCAATCTTCGACTCTCTGGTAATCGGCGGAATTGTCACTGGGTTCAAATAGGCTTCATAAGTCACGCCGCCGCCCTTGCTAATATCGGTTGCCTGATAAGCGCTCCAAGTCTTGGGATACTCAAACGTCAAGGCGCCGTAATCTGACGGCCCGTTAAACTGCCGATTCGGCTCTTTCTCACGCTTTTCGAAGTCGCTCTCTAGCTTCTCGCTATTCTCTTTGACAGCCTGAGCTTTAGCTGTCTCGATTTTCTCGTCGACGTTTTCTTTCTGGTCGAGATATTGCATATACGACCAAATACTAAAACCGCCGAACCCCAGCACCAACACTACCAATACCGCAATAGCGACAATACTGCCAGTGATAGCGCCTTTTTCTGTATGATGCCTACTCTTCATGCTTACGATTATACTTTGTCGAGGCTAAATATGCAAAGGTTTAACTTTGCGGCTGCAGCAAATAGAGATTATGCGCGCCCACGGTCTTGTGCAAAGCAAGTCCGGCCGCCTCGAAACCGTAGCTCAACAGCCAAATATCATGTCTAAGGCGGTTAGCCTCATGCTGTAAATATTGAACCATCTTGGCGATATCACGACCGTCACCAAAAAGGTAAACGACTGTCGTCTCGTCTGGCAGCGGCGTACGCCAAAAATTAGCTAGCCGCACCGACACTTTCTCGTCGTGCCGCGATAACCAACGTGAAACCAATACCAGCAGTGGTTGCAGCTCGTAACCAATCGCTCGCGCGCCGCGGCGGCTCGCTTCGCGCAGCACTACGCCGTCGCCCGAGCCAATATCAACCAGCACATCGGTTTTTTTGAGCTGATATAGCTCGTTAAAGGCCCTTTGCAGGTCGCGGCGCCGCGACGGCACGTACGGTGCGCCCGTGAAAGCCACAAAGCCAAGCAGCAGCACCACGGCCGCAATGGCGGCGAAAATCACGCGAATTTTTCCTTGAGGACGGTAATTTTATTGCGCAAGCCGTTCAAATCTTTTTCGATATCGCTAGCTAGTTTCTCGGCTGCCTGATAGCGTTCTATCGCCTGTTCAATATCGAAGTCATCGCTTTCAAACCACGCCACCATCTGGCGTAGCTCTTCAATTTTTTGGTTGATAGTTTTCTCATTTTTGCTTGACATTTTTAACCTCCGCTTTGATAATTATTTTTTCTTCCTCGATATTAATAACTTCGCCTATTTCGGTCGAACCGCGCACAATCGCGTAACCGCGCGCCAGCGCCAACTGCGGATTGTACGCCGCCAAAATCCGCTGGAATTGCGTAATTTCACTTGTTAAGACGTCAGTTCTGCTATCTAGATGTAGCAATGCGCGCTGCCGCAAGTTGTCAACCTCACTACTTAAATCGCCAATCGCTGACTCCGTCCGATAGGCCATGCCGTCAACCAGCGCTTTTATTTCTCGCAGCAGTTCTCGTCGGTCTGGCACAATGATTTGCGCCGCGTTACTCGGCGTAGAAGCCCGCACATCGGCAGCCAAATCCGCCAGCGTCATATCGACTTCGTGTCCAATGCCGACCAATGTCGGCACACGGCTGGCAGCAATCGCTCTGACTAGCAGCTCATCATTAAACGTATTCAAATCGTCAGCACTGCCGCCGCCGCGAATGATCACCAGCACCTCGGGCGGCGTTTGACCCTCGTTAAAACGATTAATTGCCGCAATAATCTGATCAGCCGCTGCCTCGCCCTGCACTTGAACATGCGCTACGTCAATCTGCAAGCCGCCCCAGCGCTCATTTACGATTTTGATAAAGTCCGCGTAGCCTGCCGCCTGAGTGCTACTTATCACGCCGATACGCGCTGGAATTTGCGGCAAACAACGCTTACGCTCCGCGGCAAATATTCCTTCCTTCTCCAACTTAGTACGCAACAGCTGGAAACTTTTGCGCAAGCTGCCCTCACCTAACGGACGGTAATTTTGCACGGTCACGCTAAATTTGCCCCACCTCGTCACTTTAGGCTGCGCCCGCACCACCAGCTTCATGCCGTCTTCAATCGGCGTTCGCAGTTGATAAACTGGCATAAAGCAACCGACGCTCCCTTCCTCGTCTTTCAAGTCGAAAAACACCCATTTGCCCTGGTTTACTTTGAAGCTGGCGACCTCGCCCTCGATCTCAACAGCGCTGCACGAAAACTCCAGCACTTGATTAATCAGCTCGACGAAACCGCTAACGCCGAACCTTGGAATCGGATTTTCGTCCATATTTCACTATTGTTAGCTGGTAAAATACATAGCCTAACAGCAGCGCCGTTAGCAGCACAATCACCCGGTAAAGAACGATTGCCGCAATCGACTGGCCGCTACCTATACCTGATAAAGCCAAAACACTAACCATAATCGCCTCGTAGGCGCCCGTTCCGCCCGGCGTTACCACAATGAATCCAGCAATCGTCGCTATGCCATAAGCAATCAAAATCGACGCCGGGTTGACACTCATTCCCAGCGCCTGAAAAGTAATCCAGATCGGCGCAATTTCGGTAGCAGTAAATAGCATCGCCCACAAAAACGGCTTCAGCAACACGCGCTTATCGCGCTTTAGCTCGTTAAAATCGTCGTGCATATCATAGAAAAACTTCTCTATCGACTCCCGCTTCAACACCACCTGCGGCCGCCGCGCAAAAAATGACGCCGTACCGTTAGTTATCATCGTAATCCTCTTGGCTAATTTTTTCATCCGATGGACGCTATTCAAAAAGTACGCGCCCAGCAGCGTCGCCATCACCAGCAAAAATACCAGCGTTGAGCTCATCAAAATTATCCAGCGGTTAACACGGCCGTCAATCGTCACCATCAAAACAGAAACTACCAAAAAGACCACAATCGCCATAAACCCCACCACATAACGCACAAATTGCGCCATCGTCGCCCGCCCAATTGGCACACCGTACTTGCCTAGACGCCAGTTAGCATACGAAATACCACTGACACCGCCGCTAGGAAAAGCATGATTAACAAAATTTAACTCTAGCGATATGCGTGCCAGAGTTGCCGGATTAATATTCTTCACGAAGCCTTTCTGACGCAAATACGAAAAAATCATCTCGCCAGTCGCCAAATATCCGGCCGCAATAATTGGCAGCATCCACACAAGCTTGCCAAGGTTAATTTTACCTAGCAAACCCCAAGCATACACCAGTTCGCTTCTAGCTAGAAAAAGTATCAAAGCAATCAACAGCAACGTGGCAATACTCAACCACAATCGAAAAGATAGTCTCCTTTTCATACAATCTAGTATACTATATTTATGCATATCACAATACTTGGCCGCCAGCCAGCACTTGGAGTAGCCGAACTAGAACAGCTCTACGGTGCTGACAATGTCCGATGGTTTTCGCAGCAAGCAGCGCTTGTAGATTCGCCTGATTTTGACTTCGAGACCCTCGGCGGCAGCCAAAAAGCCGGCCGGGTCGTTCTCGAACTCGACCGCGGCAATTGGCTAACCGCCAGCCGCCAAATCGTTCAGCACTACGCCGCCAAATGGCGCGCCAGCGAGCATAAAATAACTCTTGGCATCAGCGCTTACGGCTTCAAAATCTCGCCGCGCGATGTCCAAAAAACCGGCTTGCTTATCAAGAAAAAATTACGCGACAGCGGCACTAGCTTACGCCTTATCCCGAACCCAGAAATCGCCCTTAACACCGCTACTAGCCATCACAACAAGCTTGGGTTATCGCCGACGAAAGTTGAGCTGCTAGTCGTCCGAGCACCAAATAACCGTCTCATTATCGCTGAAAGTATCGGCGCCCAGAACATTACTGCGCTGGCTGCCCGCGACCAAGCTCGCCCGCGCACCGATGCTTTCGTCGGTATGCTGCCGCCGAAATTAGCGCGGATGATGATAAATCTATCTGGCGATACAAAACCTGGCCGCCTCTGGGACCCTTTTTGCGGTACTGGCACTGTTCTCCAAGAAGCGCGGCTCAAGGGGATAGACGTCTACGGCAGCGACCTAAGCCAAAAAATGGTTGATTATGCCACAGAAAACATGCAGTGGCTCGATAATAAATACCAAATCAACCCCCAGTGGCAGATCTTCCAAGCTGACGCTACCACTGTCAAGCTCAACGCCGTTCAAAAATCTGAAATCACCCGCATCGTCTGCGAAGCCTACCTCGGCCAGCCCTTCTCGGCC